>Ga0153999_1000013_pt1 | contig 216854 bp, 215 predicted proteins | sample TSNC083MetaG_FD_104675 | JGI IMG/M metagenome (GOLD analysis project Ga0153999, IMG submission 104675) | Attine ant fungus gardens microbial communities from North Carolina, USA - TSNC083 MetaG | ecosystem: Host-associated > Fungi > Mycelium > Unclassified | place: USA: North Carolina, Lumber...
GACGCCGGTCTGACGGCGATCAACGTCAGCGTCGACAGCCTGGATCCCCGTCAGTTTCACGCCATCACCGGCCAGGACAAGTTCCGCCAGGTGATGGACGGCATCGATGCCGCCTTCAGCGCCGGTTTCAGCAAGGTCAAGGTCAACGCAGTATTGATGCGTGACGTCAATCATCAGCAACTCGGTGCCTTTCTCGCCTGGATCAAAGACCGACCGATCCAGCTGCGCTTTATCGAACTGATGGAAACCGGCGAGGGCGGCGAGCTGTTTCGCAAACACCACGTTTCCGGCGAAGTGATTCGCCGGCAGTTGGAGCAGCAGGGCTGGCAGCGCCAGGCGCGCGGCCGCAGCGACGGCCCGGCGCAGGTGTTCAGCCACCCGGACTACCAGGGTGAGGTGGGTCTTATCATGCCGTATGAAAAAGACTTCTGCGCCAGCTGCAACCGGCTGCGCGTTTCTTCCATCGGCAATCTGCACCTGTGTCTGTTCGGCGAGCAGGGGGTGCCCCTGCGCGATCTGCTGGCGGATGACGGCCAGCTCGACGCGCTGAAGGCGCGCATCCAGAGCGGGCTGCTGAGCAAGAAGCAGACCCATTTCCTGCATCAGGGCAACAGCGGGATCACCCAGAACCTGTCGTTTATCGGCGGCTGACAGCCAATAGGAGCTTATTGAACCATGAGCCATGCGAGCAGCGAGTTTATTCCGGCGCATATCGCCATCCTGACCGTGTCTGACAGCCGTGGCGCGGCGGAAGACACCTCCGGCCAATATCTGCAGGACGCGGCGCAGGAAGCCGGCCATCAGGTGGTGGATCGCGCCATCGTCAAAGATGACATTTACCAGATCCGCGCGCGGGTTTCCGCGTGGATCGCCGATGACAACGTGCAGGCGGTGCTGATCACCGGCGGCACCGGTTTTACCGCGCGCGACAACACGCCGGAAGCGCTGTTGCCGTTGTTCGACAGAGAGGTGGAAGGGTTCGGCGAACTGTTCCGTATGGTGTCGTACGAAGAGATCGGTACCGCGACGATCCAGTCGCGCGCGTTGGCCGGCCTGGCCAACCGCACGGTGATTTTCGCCATGCCGGGCTCCACCCGCGCCTGCCGCACCGCCTGGGAGCGGATTATCGAAGAGCAGTTGGACGCGCGCCATCGCCCGTGCAACTTCCAGCCCCATTTGAAGAAGCCCTGAGTCATGACACAGCTAACCCACATTAACGCCGCCGGCGAAGCTCATATGGTCGACGTATCCGCCAAGGCCGAAACGGTGCGCGAGGCGCGCGCCGAAGCCTTCGTCGAGATGTTGCCCGCCACGCTGGCGATGATCGTCGACGGCAGCCATCACAAGGGCGACGTGTTCGCCACGGCGCGCATCGCCGGCATTCAGGCGGCCAAACGCACCTGGGAGCTGATCCCGCTGTGCCACCCGCTGATGCTGAGCAAGGTCGAAGTGCAGCTGGAGGCGCAGACGCAGCACAGCCGGGTGCGCATCGAAACCTGTTGCCGGCTGACCGGCAAAACCGGCGTCGAGATGGAGGCGCTGACCGCCGCCTCAGTGGCGGCATTGACCATCTACGACATGTGCAAAGCGGTACAGAAAGACATGGTGATCGGCCCGGTGCGCCTGCTGGCGAAAAGCGGCGGCAAATCCGGCGATTTTAAGGTGAACGCATGATAGATATTCTTTTCTTCGCGCAGGTGCGCGAACTGGTGGGCACCGGCGGCCTGTCGATGCCGGCGGATTACCCGACCGTTGAGGCGCTGCGCCAGGCGCTGTGCGCGCGCGGCGATCGCTGGGCGCTGGCGCTGGAGTCCGGCAAACTGCTGGCGGCGGTCAATCAGTCGCTGGTGGCTGCGGACCATCCGCTGCGCGCCGGCGATGAAGTGGCCTTCTTCCCGCCGGTCACCGGGGGATAAGCATGGAAAATACCCGCATTCGCGTGGGCGAAGCGCCGTTCAACGTCGGCGACGAGTACCAGTGGCTGGCTCAGTGCGACGCCGATGGCGCGGTGGTGACCTTCACCGGCAAGGTGCGCAACCATAACCTCGGGGACGACGTCAGCGCGCTGACGTTGGAACACTACCCCGGCATGACCGAGAAGGCGCTGGCGGAGATCGTGGCCGAGGCGCGCAGCCGCTGGCCGCTGCAGCGGGTGACGGTGATCCATCGCGTCGGTGCGCTGTATCCCGGCGACGAGATCGTATTCGTCGGCGTGACCGGCGCGCACCGCAGCATGGCGTTCGCCGCCAGCGAGTTCATCATGGACTACCTGAAGACCCGCGCGCCGTTCTGGAAGCGCGAAGCCACCGGCCAGGGCGATCGTTGGGTAGACGCTCGCGACAGCGATCGCGAGGCCGCGAAGCGCTGGCACGATGCGGCTAAATAACGCGTCAACAGCGGAAACAAATCAAGACCTTTGCCGCTTTCGCGCGGCATATTCTGTGGTACGCTTATAGCAGGCGAAGCCCCGTTCGAGGGGCTTCGGAATCTTGTTTACAACGCAAAAGGTAACCGTCATGGACCGATATCCACGCTCTAATGGTTCAATCGTCGAACGTGCCAACAGCGGCATTCAGGCCTACATGGCGCAGGTTTACGGCTGGATGACCTGCGGTCTGCTGCTGACGGCGTTCGTTTCCTGGTATGCGGCCAACACGCCCGCGATCCTCAACTTCATCTTCTCCAGCCAGATCACCTTTTTCGGCCTGATCATCGCCCAACTGGCGCTGGTGTTCGTGATTTCCGGCATGGTCAACCGCCTGAGCGGCGCGGTGGCCACGTCGCTGTTCATGCTGTACTCGGCGCTGACCGGGCTGACGCTGTCGAGCATCTTCATCGCCTACACCTACAGCTCGATCGCCAGCACTTTCGTGGTCACCGCCGGCATGTTCGGCGCCATGAGCCTGTACGGCTACACCACCAAGCGCGATCTGAGCGGCTTCGGCAGCATGCTGTTCATGGCATTGATCGGCATCGTGCTGGCCTCGTTGGTGAACATCTGGCTGAAAAGCACCGCGCTGATGTGGGCGATTACCTACATCGGGGTGGTGGTGTTCGTCGGCCTGACCGCCTACGACACGCAAAAACTCAAGGCGATGGGCGAGCAGCTGAACGCCGATGATAAAGACAGCTTCCGCAAGTACGCCATCGTCGGCGCGCTGACGCTGTATCTCGACTTCATCAACCTGTTCCTGATGTTGCTGCGTATCTTCGGCAACCGTCGCTAAATCCATGGTCTTTCAAGCAGTAGCTTGAAATCCACAGGACTTGCCAGGCTCTGCATGTGACATGCAGAGCTTTTTTTTATGCGATTTTTCGGCGGAACAGCGCGTAGGCGGCGCTGCCGGTGGTGGCGGTGATCACCAGCAGCGGCCACAGGCTGTGCCAGATGATGCTGAAGCTGGCGTCCTTCAGATAGATCTGCTTGGTGATGTCGGTGAAGTGGCGTATCGGGTTAACCCAGGTCAGATCCTGCAGCCACACCGGCATATTCTCCACCGGCGAGACGTAACCCGAGAGCAGGATCGCCGGCATCATGAACACGAAAACGCCGATGAACGCCTGCTGCTGAGTGGCGCACAGCGACGAGATCAGCAGGCCGAAACCGACCAGAGACAGCCCGTAGATCAGCATGGTGGCATAGAACAGCAGCAGCGATCCGGCGAACGGGATCTGGTACAGGAAGATGCCGATCAACAGCACGATGCTGGCCTGGAAGCTGGCGACGACCAGCGCCGGCACCGCCTTGCCGATAAAGATCTGCCAGGTGGTGAGCGGTGAGACCAGCAGCTGTTCCAGCGTGCCCTGTTCGCGCTCGCGCGCCACCGACAGCGAGGTGACGATCAGCACGCCGATGGTGGTGATCATGGCGATCAGCGACGGCACCACGAACCATTTGTAGTCCAGATTCGGGTTATACCAGTTGCGCACCACCAGCTCGCTGTTGTTGGGTTTGGCGCGGTTGCCGAGCAGCTCGTTCTGATATTCCTGCACGATCTGCTGCACGTAGTTGGCGGCGATCTGCGCGCTGTTGGAGTTGCGCCCGTCGAGCAGCAGCTGCAGCGGCGCGGTGTTGCCGGCGGCGATATCGCGCGAGAACTGCGCCGGGAAGCGGATCAGCAGCAGCGCCCGCTGGTTATCGATGGTGGTCTTTATCTCCTGCGGGCTGCGCAGCAGCAGCACGTGTTGAAAGGCCTTGGCCTTGGCGAAGCGCTGGGTCAGCTCTACCGAGGCCTGGCCGCTGTCCTCGCTGTAGACCGCGATGGTGGCGTTGGTGACTTCCAGCGTCGCGGCGAACGGGAACAGCAGCACCTGCAGGATCACCGGCATGATTAAAATGGCGCGGGTTTGCGGATCGCGCAGCAGCGCCTGCATTTCCTTGATGATGAGCGTCAACAGACGATGAAACATCGCTCTTTCTCCTCAATCCAGCCGACGCTGGGTTTTCCAGGCCGTCAGGCCGATGAACACCACGGCGGAAGCGATCAGGAACAACAGATTGATCAGCAGCACGGTGCCGACGTTGCCCGCCAGGAACAGCGTTTGCAGCGTGCTGACGAAGTAGCGCGCCGGAATGATGTAGGTCACCGCGCGCACGATGGCCGGCATGCTGTCGATCTGGAAGATGAAGCCGGACAGCATGATCGACGGCAGGAAGGCGGCGTTCAGCGCCACCATCGCCGCATTGAACTGGTTGCGGGTTAGGGTGGAGATCAGCAGGCCCATGCCGAGGGTGCTGGCGAGGAACAGGCTGCTGATCAGCAGCAGGATCAGCAGCGAACCGCGATAGGGCACGCCGAGCACCCACACCGCCACCGCCATGCACAGCGCCATGGCGATCATACCGAGGAAGTAATATGGGATCAGCTTGGAGAGCAGCAGCTCGCTGCGCGTCACCTGGGTGGACAGCAGGGCTTCCATGGTGCCGCGCTCCCATTCGCGGGCGATCACCAGCGAGGTGAGGATGGCGCCGATCACCGTCATGATGATGGTGATGGCGCCGGGAATGATGTAGTGCCGGCTGATGGCCGCCGGGTTGAACCAGTAGCGCATCTGCACGTCAATCAGCGGCTTGTCGCTGCTCCCCCGATCGGCGGCGCGCTGCTGCTGCCAAACTTGCCATACGCCCTGGGCATAGCCCTGCACGAAGTTGGCGGTGTTCGGCTCGCTGCCGTCGGTGATCACCTGGATAGGGGCGCTGTCGTGCGGGCGCGCCATGCGCTGGTCGAAATTCACCGGGATCACCACCAGGCCGCGTATCGTGCCGGCCTGCATCTGCTGGATCAGCTGTTGGCGGTTGTCGCTGATGGTCGGTTCGATATAGGGCGAGCCGGCGAACGCCTGGGCCAGATCGCGCGCGTCTTCGCTCTGTTGCTCCATCAGAATGCCCAGATGCAGCTTGCTGGAGTCCAGGTTGATGCCGTAGCCGAAGATAAACAGCAGCATCAGCGGGATGACGAAGGCGATCAGGCCGCTGCTGGGATCGCGCAGTATCTGCCGCGTTTCCTTCAGGCACAGCGCGCGCAGCCGGCGCCAGGAGAAGCCGCTGTCGTCGATTGGGGTACGGTTATCGCTCACCGTGATTCCTCCTCGTCGTAGCCCTGCACCAGCTCGATAAACGCCTGCTCCATCGAGGGGCTGGGATTGTCGTCGCGCGCCACCTGCTGTTTGAGATCGTCCGGCGTGCCGGCGGCGATGATCTTGCCGCGATAGACCAGGCCGATGCGGTCGCAGTACTCCGCTTCGTCCATAAAGTGGGTGGTCACCATCACCGTGACGCCCTTGTCGACCATGCCGTTGATGTGTAGCCAGAACTCGCGCCGCGTCAGCGGATCGACGCCGGAAGTCGGTTCGTCGAGGAACAGGATATCCGGTTCGTGCATCAGCGCGCAGGCCAGCGCCAGGCGTTGTTTGAAGCCGAGCGGCAGCGCGTCCGGCGTCTGATCGAGGATCGGCGCGAAGTTGAAGGCGCGCGACATCTCGTCGATTTTGTCGCGCTGCGCCTTGCCGTTCAGGCCGTAGACGCCGGAGAAGAACTTCAGGTTCTGCGCCACCGTTAGGTTGCCGTACAGCGAGAATTTTTGCGCCATGTAGCCAAGGCGTTGGCGCGCCTGGCCGGAGCTGGTCTTGAGATCCATCCCCAGCACCAGTGCCTTACCGCTGGAGGGGATCAGCAGGCCGCACATCATTTTGAAGGTGGTGGACTTGCCGGCGCCGTTCGGCCCGAGCAGGCCGAAAATTTCACCGCGCCGCACCTGGAAATCAACGTGATCGGTGGCGGCGAAGTCGCCGAATTTTTTGGTCAGCTGCACCGCCTCGATCACCGTTTCACCGCTTGCGCCGTTGACGGTCGGCATGATCTCCGCCAGCGCCGAGCGGTGATTGGGGCCGCCGCCGAGCAGATCGATAAACGCATCCTCGAAGCGCGGATCCGCTTCATCCAGTTCGGCGTTCGGCAGATCAAGCGCCTGCAACAGCTGGCGGTGATCTTCGCCTTCCTTCAGGATCAGGCGCAGGTACTTGCCCTGGATCACGCCGTCGGTGACCGCCGGCAGGCAGATCGCCCGCTGCAGCAGCGATCGATGGCTGCCGGGGGGCGCGGCGATCAACACCGTGCGCCCGGCCATACGGCGGGTCAGCGCCTGCGGCGCGCCGCTGAACAGCAGCTCGCCCTCGTTGAGCAGCAGCACTTCGCGGCACTGCTCGGCCTCATCGAGATAAGAGGTGCTCCACAGGATCAACATACCGTCGTTGGCCAGCTCGTGCACCATGCGCCACAGCTCGCGGCGCGAGATCGGATCGACGCCGACGCCCGGTTCATCCAGCAACAGCACCTGAGGTTCGCCCACCAGCGTGCAGGCCAGTCCCAGTTTCTGCTTCATGCCGCCGGACAGCTTGCCCGCCAGGCGCTCGGTGAAGCGGGTCAGATCGGTGAATTTCAGCAGCCGTTCGAAGGTCTGGCGGCGAAGATCGCCGGTGACGCCGCGCAGATCGGCGTACAGCGTCAGGTTCTCCATCACCGTCAGATCCTCATACAGCCCGAACTTCTGCGGCATATAGCCGAGGATCGCGTGCAGTTGACGATCCTGGGCGATCGGATCCAGCCCGGCGACCCGCAGTTTGCCGCTGCTGGGCTGCAGCAGCCCGGCCAGCATGCGCAGCAGGGTGGTTTTTCCTGCGCCGTCCGGGCCGACCAGCCCAATGACCGCACCGCTGCGCAGGGTGGTGGTCAGGCTGGCGACCGCCGGTTTCTCAAGCGACGGGAAGCGCTTCTCCAGCCCTTCCAGCTCAATGGTGTGCGCCTGTTCCATAGCCGGCCTCAGGGTTTGGCGAAGCGCAGGGTGACCGGCATGCCCTGGCGCAGCGCGTCGTCGGCGTCGGTGACGATCACCCGCAGGCGGTACACCAGATCGGTGCGCAGGTCCGGCGTTTCAACGCTTTTCGGCGTGAATTCCGCGGTCGGCGAGACGAAACCGATCTTGCCGTGGTAAGGCTTGTCGGGGCGGCCGTCGGTGTAGATCTCCAGTTCGGTGCCGGGCACCGCCTGGTTCAGGCTGGTTTCGTTGACGTAGGCGCGCACCCACACCGGCCGGGTCAGCGACAGGGTGAATACCGTGCCGCCGGCGCCGAGCATGGTGCCCGGCTCCACCGCGCGGGTCAGCACCGTGCCGGCGGAAGGGGAGACCAGCGTGGCGTCTTGCAGGTTCAACTGCGCCTGCGCCAGCGCCGCTTCACTCTGCGCTACGTCGGCCTTGGCCTGTTCAATCTCTTGCGGCCGGTTGCCGCTGCGGTATTGCGACAGCTTGTCCTTCGCCGCCTGCAGGTTGGCCTGCGCCTGATTGCGGGCGGTGCGCGCATCCTCCAGCGCGTCGGCGGACGTGGCGTTTTTCGCCCACAGCCCCTGTTGGCGTTTCAGGAAGCTGTCGGCATAGGCGAAGGCGGACTGGCGCTGCGCCATTTCTGACTGCACCTGGGCTATCTCTTCGGTGCGGTAGCCGGCCTGCAGCAGCGACAGTTTGGCGCGCGCGCTGCCGACGTTGGCTTCGGCCTGCTGCAGCGCGTTGCGGTAGGGGGCATCGTCCAGCTTGCCGAGCAGCTGGCCCGGCTGAACGGCATCGCCTTCATCCACCGCCAGCGACGCCAGACGGCCGTCGACGCGAAAGCCGAGGTTGACCGTGCGGATATCGACATTGCCGTACAGCGTCAACGGCTTTTCCTGCCGTTGTTGGTAATGCCATACCCCGTAAGCGGCGGCCGCAATCAGCAGAATTAACAATACGATCAAGGCACTGCGTTTTTTGTTCATAACACTCCCTGCCTGAATTTACGCGCCATGACGTTGGCGCAGCCCGGTAACCAGAATCTCAATATGTTCGCTCAGCACCGCCGCGATTTGCGCCGCTTCGCCCTCGCCAATGGCTTGCCAGCCGGCCTGACGGCGGATGGTTTCGCGCGCCACGCGAAACGACAGCACCTCGCCGATCAGCGCATGGGTATGCAATACGAGGCGGGTCGCCTGTTCGTCGATGCCGGTCGCGGCCGACAGCAGGCGGCACAGCCGCTCGTGCATCGGCGCGATCACCTGGCTGTGGATTAGCGGATAGGCTTCGGTCGGGGCGAGCTGTTCGCGCGACATGATTTTGCTCAGGTTCAGCGTGTGCGGCTGGGTCATCAGTTCGCTGAAGGCCAGCAGGCCACGCTGCAGCAAACGCAGCGCCGCGTCGGGTGAGCGCTGCGTGGTGGACTGTTGCCAGAAGCGATCGACCTCGTCGGCCAACGGGGCGAACGCCTGCTGGATGAAATCGGCGAGCGACTGCGCCACGGCCAGATACAGCCCCTCTTTGGAGCTGAAGTAGTAGGTGATGGCGGCGATATTCTGGCCGGCGCGCTGGGCGATGTCGCGGGTGGTGGCACCCTGCAGACCGCATTCGCCGAACAGTTCGGTCGCCGCGGCGAGCAGCTGCCGGCGCGTTTGCTCGCCGCGCGCTCGGCCGGCGGCCTGATGAGGGACGGAAGCTGGCATAGGTCACGCTCGAAGTTAATCAATCATATGATTAACTTTATGCCAGATTGTTTAAAATGCAACCTCTAACCACAATGAGTTATGTGATCGGCTTCAGACAATGCTGAATTTACGGCAGATTGTGCTCTGGGTGCGTAAAAGTGCTTTTTATGGCGCGACTTCTGTTACAATCGGCGCCTGGTGCACTGCAGTTTGTGCCAATCCCTCGTGGTCATGCTTAATGCCCCGTCTGATCATCCTCCCAGGAAACTGCACCGAACACCGTTAGGTTAGGGGGGATCTGGAGTTTTTCTCTTTATGTCATTTGAAACCCTCGGCTTAAGTGCTGAAATTGTGCGCGCTGTTGAAGAACAGGGCTATCGCGAACCGACGCCAATTCAGCGTCAGGCTATCCCTGTCGTGCTGGAAGGTCGTGACCTGATGGCCAGCGCCCAGACCGGCACCGGTAAAACCGCCGGTTTTACCCTGCCGCTGTTGCAGCTGCTGAGCAAGCATGATCATCCGGTCAAAGGCCGCCGCCCGGTGCGCGCGCTGATCCTGACGCCAACCCGTGAGCTGGCGGCGCAGATCGGCGAAAACGTCGATGCCTACAGCAAACACCTGCGCCTGCGTTCGCTGGTGGTGTTTGGCGGTGTGAGCATCAACCCGCAGATGATGAAGCTGCGCGGCGGCGTCGATATTCTGGTGGCCACGCCGGGCCGTCTGCTGGATCTGGAACATCAGAACGCGGTTGACCTGTCCAAAATCGAAATTCTGGTGCTGGACGAAGCGGACCGCATGCTGGACATGGGCTTTATCCACGACATCCGCCGCGTGCTGGCCAAGCTGCCGGCCAAGCGTCAGAACCTGCTGTTCTCCGCGACCTTCTCCGACGACATCAAGGCGCTGGCCAACAAGCTGCTGCACAACCCGGCTTCGGTAGAAGTGGCGCGCCGCAACACCGCGTCTGAGCAGATCGAGCAGAGCGTGCACTTCGTCGACAAGAAGCGTAAGCGGGAACTGCTGTCGCAGATGATCGGCGAAGGCGACTGGAAACAGGTGCTGGTGTTTACCCGCACCAAGCACGGCGCCAACCACCTGGCGGAACAGCTAAACAAAGACGGCATCACCGCTGCGGCGATCCACGGCAACAAGAGTCAGGGTGCCCGTACCCGTGCGCTGGCGGACTTCAAAGACGGCCGCATCCGCGTGCTGGTGGCCACCGACATCGCGGCGCGCGGTCTGGATATCGACCAGCTGCCGCACGTGGTGAACTACGAGCTGCCTAACGTGCCGGAAGACTATGTACACCGTATTGGCCGTACCGGCCGTGCGGAACGCACCGGCGAAGCTATCTCGCTGGTGTGTGTGGATGAGCACAAGCTGCTGCGCGACATCGAGCGCCTGCTGAAGCGTGAAATTCCGCGCATTGCGCTGCCGGGCTACGAGCCGGATCCGACCATCAAGGCCGAGCCGATCATCAACGGCCGCCAGGGTGGCGGACGCGGTGCCCCGCGCGGCAACGGCGGTGGCCAGCGTTCTGGTAACGGCGGCGGTCAGCGCAGCGGTAACGCGAACGGCGGCCAGCGTGAAAACCGTGGCAACGGCAACGGTAACGCTCGCCCGCAGGGGGACGGTCAACGCCGTTCCGGCGCGCCGGCCTCGCGTCGTCCACGTAGTCGCAAACCGGCCGAATAAGCCTGATTGCTCAAAGAGTAAGCCGCCGATACGGGCGGCTTTTTTTTTTGCCTGGCGGAACGGCATTTTCGTACTAGGCTGGACGGTGGCTAACCCTACATTCCAGGAGACGGAGATGAAATTGAAGTGCGCAATTCTCGATGATTACCAGCAGGTGGCGCTCAAGATGGCGGACTGGTCGGCGCTGGCCGATCGGGTGGAGGTGTCCGCCATCAGCGCGCACTTTACCGATGAGACGGAGCTGGCGGTGCATCTGCAGGAGTGCGACATTCTGGTCATCATGCGCGAACGCACGCCGATGACCGCCTCGCTGCTGGCGCGGCTGCCGAAGCTGAAGCTGCTGATCACCTCCGGCATGCGCAACGCGTCTATCGATTTGGCCGCCGCCGCCGAGCGCGGTGTGGTGGTATGCGGCACCAGCAGCGGATCGGCGGCACCGATGGAGCTGACCTGGGCGCTGCTGCTCGGGCTGGCGAAGCATATCGTGCCGGAAAGCGTCGGGCTGCAAAACAACGGCCCGTGGCAGCGGGATCTCGGCGTCACCCTGCAGGGCAAGACGCTGGGGCTGCTGGGATTGGGCAAGATCGGCGGCCAAATGGCCAAGGTGGCGCAGGCGTTCGGCATGCGGGTGTTGGCCTGGAGCCAGAACCTGACGGCGGAACGGGCGGCGCAGGAGGGCGCTTTGCTGGCGCCGTCCAAGCGGGCGCTGTTCGAGCAGAGCGATTTTGTTTCCATTCACCTGGTGCTGAGCGATCGCAGCCGTGGGCTGGTGGGGCGTGACGAATTGACGGCGATGAAACCCACCGCTTACCTGATCAACACCGCGCGCGCGGGGATCGTCGATCAGGCGGCGCTGGTGGACGCGCTGCAACAGCGGAAGATTGCCGGCGCCGGGCTGGATGTGTTCGAGACGGAGCCGCTGCCGGCCGACGATGCGTTTCGTCAGTTGCCCAACGTGCTGGCGACGCCGCATGTGGGTTACGTGGCGGACGACAACTACCGCGCCTACTTCACCGAGGCGGTCGAGGACATAGCGGCGTTCCTCGCCGGTCAACCGATTCGCCGGCTGGGCTGACGGCATTTTTAATGCCCGCAGAGGCTTGTCTGGCGCGGGCATTCACCCGTATCATTGCGGGTCTTTTTTTAGCTGGGATTGGTCATGCGCGTATTATTGGCTCCGATGGAGGGCGTTCTCGACTCTTTGGTGCGTGAGTTGCTCACCGACGTGAACGACTACGATCTGTGCATCACCGAATTTTTGCGCGTGGTCGATCAGCTGCTGCCGGCCAAGTCGTTCTACCGGCTGTGCCCGGAGCTGCGTCACGCCAGCCGCACGCCGTCGGGCACGCTGGTGCGGGTACAGCTGTTGGGGCAGTACCCGCAGTGGCTGGCGGAGAACGCCGCGCGCGCGGTGGAACTGGGCTCTTACGGCGTCGATCTCAACTGCGGCTGCCCGTCCAAGCTGGTGAACGGCAGCGGCGGCGGGGCGACGCTGCTTAAAGATCCGGAATTGATCTACCAGGGCGCCAAAGCGATGCGCGCGGCGGTGCCGGCCCATCTGCCGGTCACGGTGAAGGTGCGTCTGGGCTGGGACTCCTCCAACCGCAGCTTTGAAATCGCCGATGCGGTGCAGCAGGCGGGCGCCAGTGAGCTGACGGTGCACGGCCGCACCAAAGAGGACGGCTACAAGGCGGATCGCATCAACTGGGCGGCGATCGGCGAGATCCGTCAGCGGCTGAGCATCCCGGTGATTGCCAACGGCGAGATCTGGGATTACCAGAGCGCGCAGGATTGCCTGCAGACGACCGGCTGCGACGCCATCATGCTGGGGCGCGGCGCGCTCAACGTGCCGAACCTGAGCCGGGTGGTGAAGTATAACGAACCGCGCATGCCCTGGCCGCAGGTGGTTGAGCTGCTGCAAAAATACGTCCACCTGGAAAAGCAGGGCGACACCGGCCTGTATCACGTGGCGCGCATCAAACAGTGGCTGGGCTATTTACGCAAAGAATATGATGAAGCCACCGAACTGTTCAGTGAAATACGCGCGCTGACGACGTCAGGGGATATTGCGCGCGTTATCAGCCGTAGCTAAAAATAAACCCGCACGCGGCGGGTTTATTTGAATCGGTATTATCAGGCGGCTTTGTCGAGACGGTTTAATTCTATCTCGATATCCTGAATGGTTTTTTCCAGCCCTTCCAGACAGGCGCCCTGTTTATTCAACAGGTCGTTAATGGCATCGGCGAACGCCTTATTTTTGCATTCACCCTGATCGAAGGCCAGCCAGTGTGCGGAGAGCGTCTCGGTATTCGCCTGCGCATAGTGGCGCATTTCCTTCAGCTGGGAAGCGACGTTACGTAAATTATCCAGCTGCGCCTGTGCGTTTGCATTGTTGCTCATGAATTTCTCCTTGAGTTGGCCGTTAAATAATTTCGACTGCGGGATTAAGCTTACCCTATCTAAATAAAAATATCACCCTCAGTGGCTTTGGTGGTTATTTTTTAATGAATGCGGATATATTTATTTCTCGGCTGAACAAGGACTTGGGTAGAATTGTAAAAATAGATAAATACGGTTTTTTATGGCGGTTATTTACGGCCATCCCACGCGAGATGGCCGTTATTCTAACGCTTAAGGGTGATGCTTATTATGCCGCATCCGCCAGCATAAACATGCCGTAGGGATGAATTTCCAGATAATAGTGCTCGCCGACGTTCGGCTGCAGGCGGGTGGCGTTAACCTGCAGCAAAATCTGCTGCCCGTGCCATGCCACCGTCACTTCATACTGCGGCCCCATGTAGGCGACATGTTGGATCACGCAGCGCTGGCTTTCCTCGCCGTGCTCGCTCAGCGTGATCGCTTCCGGCCGCACGCCCACCGTGCCGGCGCCTTGGGTGGCAAAGTGGGCGGGGCGCGGCAGGCGATAGCCGCTGATATCGACATGATCGGCGCTGAAGCCGGCCGGGAACAGGTTGGCGTCCCCCATAAAGCTCGCCATAAAGCGCGACGCCGGCTGCCGATAGAGATCCTGCGGCGAACCCATCTGCATGATATGCCCTTTGTTCATCACCAGCACAGTGTCTGAGACCGCGAAAGCCTCGCTCTGATCGTGGGTGACGTACAGCGAAGTGATATCAAACTGCTTTTGCAGCTCGCGGATCTTTTCGCGCATGCTGCGGCGCAGGTTGGCGTCGAGGTTGCTCAACGGCTCGTCGAACAGCAGCACTTTCGGCTTGAGGATCAGCGCGCGCGCCAGCGCCACGCGCTGCTGTTGGCCGCCGGAGATCTGATCGACATAGCGATCGTCGAACCCCGCCAGATCCACCATCGCCAGCGCTTCCTGCACGCGCGCTTTCACTTCGGCGCGCGGAATGCCGAGCATCTTCAGCCCATAGCCGACGTTTTCTCCCAGCGACATATGCGGGAACAGGGCATAAGACTGAAACACCATGCAGATGTCACGCTGCTGGATGGAACGATGGGTCACGTCTTCACCATCAATGAATATCTGCCCGTCACTCGGCTTTTCCAGCCCGGCGACCAGGCGCAAAATGGTGGTCTTGCCGCAGCCGGAAGGGCCGAGCAGCGTCACCATTTGCCCCCGTGGGATGGTGAGCGTGATGTTATCGATCACCGTGTTGCTGCCGAACCGTTTGGAGACGTTGCGCAGTTCAACGAAATTTTTCTGGCTCATCATGGGCTCCATTACGCCTGGTTTTTGGCTTTTGAACGGGAGATGCGTGCCTCGCCGATCAGCCAGTCAAAGAGGAAAATAATCGCCAGCATCACCACGATCAGAATTGAACCGTAGGCGATCGCTACGCCGTATTCGCCGTCCTCCACGCGGTTGAGGATGTAGGCGGTGGCCACGCGGGTATCGGGGGTGACCAGGAAGACGATGGCGCTGACGGTAGTGATGGCGCGCACGAAGCTGTAGATCAGCGCCGACAGGATCGCCGGGCGCAGCAGCGGCAGCAGGATGTGCGTGATGGTGCGCAGCGAGCCGGCGCGCAGGCTGAGCGAGGCTTCGTCCAGCGATTTGTCTATCTGGCCCAGCCCGGCGATCCCGGCGCGAATGCCTACCGGCACGTTGCGCATCACCATCGAGATAATCACGATGGCGGCCGTCCCGGTGAGGTACACCGGCGCGCTGTTGAAGGCGAGAATGTAAGAGACGCCCGCCACGGTGCCCGGCACCGCAAAGCACAGCATGGTGGTGAACTCGATGGTCTTTTTGCCCCTGAACTGCTGGCGCACCACGATCCAGGCGATCAGCAGACCGAACGCGGCGGTGATCGGCGCGGCTATCCCGGCGTACAGCAGCGTGTCAAGCAGCGAAGGCCACGCGCCGTCGCTCATGCCCTGGCCGAACAGCTTGATGAAGTTATCCAGCGTCAGCGTGTAATCCACCCCCCAGTTGACGGTGAAGCTGCCGTAGAAAATGCTGCCGTAGAGCAGGGCGTTAAAGGCTACCCACACCGCCAGCAACGCGATCACGCCCCACACCAGCGTGACCGGCAGCGGCTGTACGTCGCCGCGGTAGGATTTGCCGGACACGGTGACGTAGGAACGCTTACCGATCCACAGGTACTGGATGCAGAACACCAGCAGCGAGAACAGCAGCAGGAAGGCGCCGAGGGTGCTGGCGGCCTGATAGTCGAGCTGCGAGCCGGTGATGTAGAAATAGATTTGCGTCGCCAGCACGTCGAAGTTGCCGCCGAGCACCAGCGGGTTGCTGAAGTCGGCCAGCGATTGCACCACCACGATCAGAAACGCGTTGGCCAGCGCCGGTTTCAGCAGCGGCACGAACACGCCGTTAAAGGTTTGCCAACGGCTGGCGCGCAGGGTGTAGGAGGCCTCTTCCAGCGAAGGATGAATGGTCTTGATCGCGCCGTCGAGGATCATGAACGCCATCGGCGTGAACGCCAGCACCTGCGCCAGCCAGATGCCGGTAAAGCCGTACAGCCAGTTGGTGTTGGTCAGGCCGAACCAGGCCACCATCCACTCGGTGACGTAGCCGGAGCGCCCCATCATCAGCGTGACGCCCAGGCCGACGACGAACGGCGGCGTGACGATGGGCAGGATGGAGAAGATGCGGCCGATAATGGCGCTGCGCTTGGCGATACGGGTGGTGTAAATCGCCAGCACCAGGCCGAAGAAGGTGCAGCCGGCGCCGACCGCGATCGACAGGGCGATGGAGTTGAGGATCACCTGAACGATATGCGCCTGCGACAGCACGTTCATAAACGCCAGCGGCGCGAACGCCCCCGCCTGGTCGGTGAACATCGGAATGAAAATCGCGATGCTCGGCCAGACGATAAAGACGCCGATCAGCGCCACGATGGTGACCAGCGCACCGATAACGAAACGGTCGCCGCCCAGCCATTCGAGGCGGGTCAGCGCCAGCGTCATGATGGCGCCCAGCGCGGTCAATTGCACCAGGGAGGCGTAGCCTAAACCGCGTCCCGCCACCGTGGCGCTGACGACGATAAAGGCCATGCACAGCAGCGCCCAACCGGCATCGAACGCGTGCCGCCGCCGCCGTTCACCGCCCGCCGCGGCGTAGGGGCGAAGCAGCAACAGGCTCGGCAACAGGCACCAAAGCCAGCTGATATTGCGGTTTGACCAGCCGTAGGCCGCGAGGATTTCATCGCCGGTGGATTCCAGCAGGCCGTAATCCAGGCTCCAGCTCGGCAGCAGGGCGAACGCCAGCCAGCCAAGCAAGACCCAAAGGAATATCGCATCTCGTTTTTTCACGAGATGGAGTGCATGTGTATGTGACATAAGTTTCCCGGATGTTCAGGCCGGGTAAGGCATGAGGCTTACCCGGCAACAGGCGCAGAATGTGGGCTTATTTACCCATCTTGACTTCGCTGACCCATTTATTGATCAGCGCCTTGCGGACCTCGGTCGAGCCGTACTTGTCCATGTCGTAGTTGATCAGCTTCAGGTCGTCGAGCTTCAGCGAGTTCGGCGAGGTAGCGGCGGTGGTGTTGGTCAGGATCTGATAGGACTTGCCTTTCTTCCACGCCAGTTCCTGCGCCTCTTTCGACAGCACCCAGTCCACGAACAGCTTGGCGTTATCGAGGTTGCGCGCGCCTTTGAGGATGCTGACGCCGCCGATTTCGTAGCCGGTGCCTTCACACGGCGAGATCAGCTCAAGCGGCGCGCCCTGTTCTTTTTCGAGCGAGTAATCATGCAGGAAACCGATGCCGATCGCCGTTTCACCGCGGGCGGCGTTGCGCGCCGGGGCAATGCCGGACTTGGTGTACTGCGAGACGTTGGCGTTCAGCTGCTTCAGGTAATCGAACGCCTGATCGTCTCCCCACAGCTGGGCAAAGGTCGCCAGCGCGGTGTAAGCGGTGCCGGAGCTTTGCGGATCGGCGATTTGAATCTCGCCTTTGTACTCCGGTTTGGTCAGGTCTTTCCAGCACTTGGGCACCGGCAGGTTTTTCTCTTTCAGGCGCTGGGTATTGACGCCAAAGCCGAGGATGCCGACGTAGACCGCCGAGGAGTAGTTGCCTTTCAGCTTGGCCGGGTCGCGGAATTGTTGCATCACCTGTTCGAGGTTCGGCGATGTGTACGGCTGCAGCAGCCCCATTTCACCGGCCTGGGATTGCGGATCGAGCGTGCCGCCGTACCAGACGTCCGCCTGCGGGTTTTTCTTCTCGGCGTCCACTTTTGCCAGCGTGCTGCCGGAGCCGTTGCGGATGAACGAGGTTTTCACGTCATATTTCTCGCCGAAGGCTTTGGTCTCCGCTTCGCACATTTCATTGGTGGCGCTGCAGTAAACCACCAGGCGGCCCTTGGCGTGCGCGGCGCCGCTCAGCGTGGCCAGCGCGATGCCGGACGCTATCAGGGTAGTGACCCACGTTTTTTTCATTGTTTTATCCTTCTCTCGGTAGAGGTGGTAACGCTCGCCATCAGCAGCGGCATCAGCAATAAACCCATAAGAACGGCGGCGATCGACAGCAAACTGAACATGCCTGACCAGCCATAGCCTTCGATGACCCGCGACAGCGGCCAGCCCGCCAGCGCCGCCCCCAGATAGGCGAACAGGCCGAGAAATCCGGTGATGGAGCCTGCGGCGCCTTTGTGCCCGCATTCCACGGCGGCAAGGCCAATCAGCATCTGCGGGCCGAAGACAAAAAAGCCCACCGTAAAGAAACAGCCCGCCAGCAGCGCGTAGTGATGCACCGGCGCCAGCCACAGCGCGGCGACGGAAACCATCAGCCCGAGCGTGAACAGCAAAATCATCGGCGCGCGCTGCCCGCCGAACAGAACATCCGAACCCCAGCCGGCGAACAGCGCGCCGAGCAGGCCGCCTATCTCGAACAGCATCACCGTGGCGTTGGCGCTGAGCAGGTTGACGCCGTGGCTTTCCGTCAACCAGAGATTGCCCCAGTCGTTCAACGCGATGCGGATCAGGTAGACCAGCACGTAAGAGACGCCGAGCAGCCAGATCATCGGGTTCTTCAGCATCGTGGTGCGCAACATCTGCCACAGCCCCATCGGCGGGCTGTGCTGTTCCTGGCGCAGCTCCAGCGGATCGTGGCGCCACTGGCCGACCGACGGCAGGCCTACTTCCTGCGGCGTGCCTGTCAGCCGCCGCGTGAGCCAGATGCCCAGCACCATGCTGACGGCGCCCGGGATCAACATCGCCGCCTGCCAGCCCCAGCGCTGGGCGGCGAAGGCGCTGATCAACGGCACGATCGCGCCGCCGAGGTTGATCGACATATTCCAGCAGCCCCACCAGAAGCCGCGTTCGTTGCGTGAATACCAATGGGTCAGCAGCCGCGCGCAGGGCGGCCAGCCCCAGCCCTGAAAGAAGCCGTTCAGCGCCCAGACCGCCAGCAGCAGCGTCAGCGATTCGCCGAAGGCGAACGCCACGTTCAGCAAACCGGTGGCGAACAGGCCGATCCCCATAAACCTGCGCTGCCCATGGCCGTCGTGCCACAATCCGGCGGCGAATTTCGACAGGCCGTAGCTCAGGTAAAACAGCGAGCCGAGCAGGCCGATGTCCCCTTTGTCCAGCCCCAAATCCGTTTGCAGCGCCGGCAGCACGTAATTCACGCTTTTACGCGTCAGGTAAAAGGCGGCGTACCCGATGACCATGTACAGCAGCAGTCGCGGGCGCAGCGCGCGGTAACGATGATCGATTTCAGATGCCGAGCGTGCCTGCATAGCCGCCTCCCTGGTGGTGACTATAAGAAGGTGAAAGGGAAAGGGGATGAGAGAAAGTCCGGAGTGGCTAAGACTTTTTCCTAGTTAGTCGGCGGTTTGTTGCAAATTTGTGGGCAGGTTAACAATTACCCGGGTACCGCGCTGCGTTTCCAGCGTCAGTTCGCCGCCGAGTGCGCTGACCCGTTCGCGCATCCCCTGAATGCCGAAGCCGGGCACCTTGTCCGCATGGATGCCGATGCCGTTGTCCCGCACCTCGAGGTGCAAAAGCGCCCCCTGTTGATACAAGACGATGGCGACTTCGCTGGCTTCGGCGTGTTTGCACACGTTGTTGAGCAGCTCTTGCAGCAGCCGGTAGAGGGTGAAGCGCACCGTCTCGCCGGCGGGCGTGTCGATGAGTCGGTAGTCGAAACGGCAGCGGATGCCCCGTTCGCTAAAGGCGAATTCGCTCAGCAGGTGGTGAAGCGCGTCTTTGAACGCCAGCTCGTCCAGCGCGGGCGGGCGAAGCTGGCGCAGCAGCTGGCGCGTGGAGTGATGAATGCGCCGGGCGAGCTCGCTTATCTGGTGCGCGGCGGCCTGGGTTTGCGCCGGATCGTGCGCCCGTTTGACCAGCTGCGACTGGATTTGAATCGCGGTGATGTTCTGGCCGATTTCATCGTGCAGCTCGCGCGCCAGGTTTTTCCGCGTGTCTTCTTCGGTGTGGATCAGTTTTTCGGTCAGCGCCCGCCGTGCCGCCAGCTCTTCTTCCAGGCGTCGGCGATAGTGATGCAGGTTTTGCGCCAGGTGCTGCTGGCGGCTGATGGCGATGCCCAGGCCGATACCGAGCAGCGCCTGCGTCGCCAGAAAGATTTCCAGCTCGACCAGATTGCCGAACCCCACGCCGACCTGCCGGGCGAGGGTGATCATCATGCTGCCGAGCAGGCCGGACAGCACGCCGCCCTGCCAACCGAACTTCCACGCCATCACCACGTTCGGCAAGAACACCACGATCAGCAGCAGGCGTTCGATTTCCGGCGACAGCACCATCTGGGTGCCGATGCCGATAACGAAAAACAGGCTGCACCAGATGATTAAGGACGCGCGCAGCGGCGGGTTGGTGGTGTCCAGCCCCAGCAGGTGGTAACGGTGCTGCTGGCGCAGAAATTCAAAGATCAGGTAGACGAACGGGGTCAGCAAGACGCCGCCGGTAAACGACGCCAGGCCGAGCAGCATCGCCGGGCTGTGCGCGAAAGGCGAAAGCAGGGCGGTATTGAGCAGCGAGGCGGCGGTTACGGTGGCCAGCAGCAGCGTCAGCCGCTGCCAGTAGAGCGGAAAACGGCGCCAGAATCGTTGCGCGACCGCAGCCGGAAGCAGGGTGATAAACGGCGCGGCCAGCAGACCGTAGCCGCTCAGCAGGCGCTCGCCGTGCAGCCAGAGCAGCAGCAGCACCGGAGGTACCAACAAGGCGGGCCAATAGCGGCGCGCCAGCAGGATCAGCAGCGCGAGATAGACGCCGTGCGGCAGAAACAGCGCCGCCTGATTGCCGTTGTGGGTCAGATAGAAACCGAGCGTCCACAGCGCCAGCCAGCCGCTGCCCCAGGCCAACAGGATAAACAGCGAGATAACCCAGGGCCGGAAGCGCGGAGCCATCAATGCCCCGCCAGCAACTGATGATCGAGGGCGAAATGCACCAGCTCGATGGTGCTGTTGCACTGCAGCTTGCCCAGGACGTTGGCGCGATGTACATGCACCGTTTTATGACTGAGCTCGAGCTTGAAAGCGATCTCCTTTACGCTGTCGCCTCTGACCAGCAGATCGAAAATTTCGCGCTCGCGCGGGGTCAGCCCTTCCAGCGCCGTAGCCGGCTGCTCGCCGCCGCGCAGCGCCCGCAGCGCGTCGGCACACAGGTAATGGCCGCCCATATCAACGGAACGCACCGCCTGCACCAGCTCTTCCGGCCCGCAGCGTTTGGTCAGATAGCCGCTGGCGCCGGCGTCCAGCGCGCTCTGCACGAAGGTGGGGGAGTCATAGATGCTGAGGATGATCGCGCGGAACTGCGGCTTCTGCGCCCGCAGGCGTTTCAACAGGCTCAGGCCGTTTTCATCCGGCATGGCGATGTCCATCACCGCGACGCTGACGTCGTCGCGCAGCAATGCCGGCCAGGCCGCCGCCGCGCTGCTGTATTGCCCCACCACGTCGAGATCGTCCTCGAGGCTGAGCAACTGCGCAAAGCCGGAGCGCACCACCACATGGTCATCCACCAGTATCACACGGATCATTTTTCGCACTCTGTTGCCGAATCATGGCCCTATGATGCCTGCCGCCGCAGTGCTGGCAATCAGCCAAGCGCGGTTATGCAATCGGTGTAACAGAATCGTAATAAAAGGGCGCCGCCGGCGCCGTCAACGATCCAAATCGATGGCGAAATGCTGCCACAGCGCGGCGCGGCGTTCCTCTTCCGAATGCAATGTCGTTTCGTGGCGCTGGTGATCTTCGGTCACGATCAGCTTCATGTCGCTGAGGGTGACCCGGCCGTGGTCCGTCGGCCGTGAACATACCAGGCGTTGGGTGAAGTGCGATTGCGGCGAGGTGCTGTGGAAGTGGCACATCTCGTCGAACTCATGCAATTCGCGCGGCTGAACGGTAAAGCGATACAGCGTTTTGGCATGCGAACGCTGGTCGCCGTTGCGGCGCTCCAGCAGGTAATACTCGCCTTCCCGCTCCAGGTGGAAGGTGCCGCTGGCCTGCGGTTGCGGCTCGGCGACGACGATCTTCAGCGGCGTCAGGAAGGAATCGCCGAAACCGACGTCCACCAGCCAGGCCTGGCCCGCCAGATCCACCCGCAGCGCCAGATGGTCGTAGCGCGGGCCGAAATGGCCGTCGCGCGCGCGGATCTCGCCGGAGATGAAGCTCACCTTGAAGCCGAGCTCCCGCAGCAGCAGGGCGAACAGCGTGTTCAGCTCATAACAAAAACCGCCGCGGTTACGCTCGACCACCTTGCTGAACAGCGCCTCCGGCGCCAGCTGAATACCCTGATGATAAATAATGCTCAGGTTCTCGAACGGGACGCTCAGCATGTGGCGATGGTGCAGCTGTTGCAACGTGGGGAGGTCAGGGCGGGCGCCGCCGGTAAAGCCGATATGCTGCAGGTAGCGTTGGGTATCCACAGGGTGTCTCGCATGAGAAAAAGTAGGCATAAAATAGCGGGCTTTGCGGCTTTTGTGAGCGCATTACGTGCTGCGCTGTCGCTGCTGCCGCAAACTGTCACTGGTCGGCGCTAGCCTGTTCCCCGGAGTTCAACATTGCAGGAGAACGGCTATGCAAGATTTCAAACATCGGGTGGCGCTGGTGACCGGCGCTTCCACCGGCATCGGTGAAGCGATCGCCGCCGAGCTGTTTCGGCGCGGAGCCACGGTGGTGATGACCGGCCGCCACGCGGCGCCTCTCGCCGCCGCCGCCGCGCGGCTCGATCCCGACGGCCGACGGGTGATGACGTTGCGGATGGACGTGCGCGATGCGCAGTCGGTGCAGCAGGGTATTGAAGAGATAGTGCGGCGCTGTGGCGCGCTGCATCTGCTGGTCAACAACGCCGGGATCACCGGCCCGCACGAGGTGGGTATCGATCGGTACGCGGTCGACGATTGGCATGAGGTGATCGCCACCTGCCTGAGCGGCACGTTTTTCGGCATGAAGTACGGCCTGCCGGCGATCGTCGCCGGCGGCGGCGGGGCGGTGGTGAACCTCTCTTCCGCCAACGGGGTGGTGGGCATTGCCGGGATCGCGCCCTATACCGCCGCCAAACATGGCGTGCTGGGCCTGACGCGCTCGGCGGCGCTGGAATTCGCCACGCGCGGCGTGCGCGTCAACGCCGTCGGGCCGGGCTATGTGGATACGCCAGCGATGGGGGCACTGCCGGCGTCGGCGCGGGCGCAAATGGCCGCTTCGCACCCGATGGGGAGAATGGCGACGCGCGAAGAGGTGGCGAAAACGGTGGCCTTCCTGCTTTCAGACGACAGCAGTTTCACCACCGGCGCGTTCTACAGTATAGACGGCGGTTATACCGCGCGCTGAGCCAGCGCCTGCAGCCAACGGAGAAACGCCGCTGCGCCGGGTTTTTCCAGCGTGCGCGGCGGGTAAACTACGTAGTAGGGTTTGCTGAGCGGCAGCGCCGGTTCGGCCAGGGTGACCAGCTGGCCTTCCGCCAGTTCACGGGCGATCAGCCGCCGCTGGCCGAGCAGCACCCCGCGCCCTTGCACGGCGGCGTCGATGGCCAGTGACGTCAGGTTATAGGTTAGCCCGCGCCGCGGCGGCGGCGGCCGATCGGCGGCGGTGAACCACTCGTGCCAGCCCGGCAAAAACTGGCTCTCCTTGCCCCAGTCGACGTGGATCAGCGGCAGCCGCGTCCAGTCGCCGCACTCGCGCAGCGCCGGGCTGCACACCGGCTGCACCCGATCCTGAAACAGCTGCACCTTTTCCAGCAGCGGGTAATCCTGATCGCCGAAGCACAGGGCGAAGTCCGCCGCCGAATGGGCGAAATCGACCGCCGCATGGGTGGCGTGCAGCCGCAGATCGCCGTCGGGGCACTGCGCCAGCCAATCGCCCAGCGCCGGGTTCAGCCATTTGGAGGCCAACGCCGGCAACGCGAACACCGTCAGCGCCTGTTTGCCGCGCTGGCGTTCGACGTGCTGCTGCGCCACGCGCAGCGTTTCGAACGCCTCCTGAACGTAGGCCAGGTAGTCCGCGCCCTGTTCGGTCAGCGTGACGCCGCTTTTGGCGCGAATGAACAGCGTGATGCCCAGATGCTGTTCGAGCTGGCGGATTTGCTGGCTGACGGCGGCGGCGGTCAGCGCCAGCGCATCCGCCGCACGGGCCAGGCTGCCGGTGCGAGCGGCGGTTTCGAACGCCAGAATGGCGCTCAGCTTGGGCAGGCGTGCACGGGACGGTGGGGGCATGGGCAGGACTATCGCTAAGAATTCGTTAGCTTATCCATAACGTATTTTTGTTATGGCGGCAATGCGCCATTCGCTACAGTGAGAGGCATCCGGCTATCGCACAAGAGGGGAACGTCATGCCGCAACTTGCCGATATTATCGATCTGCCCGCCCATCCCATCGACGGCGCCGCATTCCGCGCCCGTTGCAGGCAAACGCTGGAGCGCGCCGGCGCGCTGGTACTGCCGGGATTTCTGCGCCCCGCCGCGCTGGCGACGGTAAGGCTGGAAGGCGCCGAACAGCACCACGCGGCGTTTTACGCCAGCAGCAAACACAACGTGTATCTACGGCCGCAGGACGACGCGCTGCCGGCCGACCACGCGCGCAACCGGCTGGTGGTGTCATCCAAGGGCTGCATTACCGACGAGGATATCCCATCGCAGTCGCCGCTGCGTGCGCTGTACGATGCCCCGGCGTTTCGCGAGTTTCTCTGCGCGGTGTTGGATGAGGCGCAGCTGTATCCCTACGCCGATCGGCTGTCGTCGATCAACCTGCATTACGCCCACACCGGTCAGGAGCTGGGCTGGCATTTTGACAACTCCTCGTTCGCCATCACGCTGTTGATCCAGAAGCCGCAGGCGGGCGGCCGTTTCGAATACGTGGAGAACCTGCGCGACGCCGATCGCGGCGAGATGAATTATGCCGGGGTCACGCAGGTGCTGGACGGCGAGCGGGCGGTCAAACAGCTGGCGATTGAGGAGGGGGATTTGGTGCTGTTTCGCGGGCGCAACGCCATGCACCGGGTGACGCCGACCGAAGGCGACACCACGCGCATGCTGGTGGTGCTGGCCTACAATGCGCAGCCGGATGTCATGCTGTCGGAAAGCGCCAGAATGACGTTTTACGGCCGGTTATAGCGGATAAAAAAACCGCCCCGGAGGGCGGTTTGTCGATTCAGTGCGGGTTCTGCTCTTCGTGAGCCTGCTGCTCCCGCTTCACTTCCTGCGCGCGCTTGCGCAGACCGAACCAGCCCAGCGTCAGCAACACCGCCAGCACCGGAATAGTGGCGATGGTCCAGGTGCCGTTCGGGTAGTCGAACGCCATCATCACCACCACGATCAGCAGGAACGCCAGCGTCAGCCAGGAGGTGAACGGCGCGCCCGGCATTCTGAACGAGACCGGCTGCGCGCGGCCTTCGCGCACGGCTTTGCGCAGGCGCATCTGGCAAACGATGATAAACGCCCAGGAGGCGATGATGCCCAGCGAAGCGATGTTCAGCACGATCTCGAATACCCGCGACGGTACCAGGTAGTTGAGCACCACGCCGATCACGTAGATGCCGCAGGTAACCAGGATGCCGGCGTAAGGCACCTGCTGGCTGCTCATTTTGGCCATCAGCTTCGGCGCGGAGCCGCCCATCGCCAGCGAGCGCAGGATACGGCCGGTGGAGTAGAGGCCGGAGTTAAGGCTGGACAGCGCGGCGGTCAACACCACGATGTTCATGATGGTGCCGATGTAAGGCACGCCCAGCTTGCTGAAGAAGGTGACGAACGGGCTTTGGCCGGCCTGATAGGCGTTCCACGGCAGCAGCAGCACCAGCAGCACCACGGAGCCGACGTAGAACAGGCCGATACGCCAGATCACGCTGTTGATCGCTTTGGGCATCATTTTAGCCGGATCTTTACACTCGCCGGCGGCGGTGCCGATCAGCTCGATGCCGGCGAAGGCGAAGATCACCCCTTGCACCAGCACCAGCGCCGGCAGCAGGCCGTGCGGGAACATGCCGCCGTTTTCGGTGATCAGGTGCATGCCGGTGGTGTGGCCGGCAACCGGCGTGCCGGTGCCGAGGAAGACGACGCCGACAATCAGGAACAGCGCGATGGCGACGACCTTGATCAGCGCAAACCAGAACTCCATCTCGGCGAACCACTTCACGCCGATCATGTTCATGGTGGCGACGATACCGAGCGCGCCGAGGGCGAACAGCCACTGCGGCACGTCGGCAAAGGTGCCCCAGTAGTGCATGTACAGCGCCACTGCGGTGATGTCGACGATACCGGTCATCGCCCAGTTGAGGAAATACATCCAGCCGGCGACGTAAGAGGCTTTCTCACCGAGAAACTCGCGGGCGTAAGAAACGAAGCTGCCGCTGGAAGGGCGATGCAGCACCAGTTCGCCCAGCGCGCGCAGGATGAAGAAAGAGAAGATCCCGCACACCAGATAGACCAGCGCCAGCGCCGGCCCGGCCAGTTCGAGACGGCCGCCGGTACCGAGGAACAAACCGGTGCCGATCGAACCGCCGATGGCGATCATTTGGATCTGCCGGTTGCCCATGCTTTTGTGATAACCGGATTCATGAGAGTCTAGCCAGCGTCTTCTGGCGGCGTGTTTGTCATCCGCCGACTTTTTTTGTGAGTGCATTATCCGTCCTGTTTACCTGTCTATGATGAACTCCGCCCTGAGCTGCAGAGCAAACGATTGCCATCAGCAATCGTAATGAGAATGAGGTCGTGGCATCATTCCGCTGTTTATTGTGTATACAGCCGCCGTTAAATAACGGCGTGGCATGCTACCGTTTCCCGATAAATGTGGCAAAAAAACCTGCGTACAAAGTGTGAACAATGGTGTGTATTTTTTAAACTGAAAACAAAAGCGCATATTATTCAGTAAGATGAGTCTCATTATCAACACGGAAATATCGAACGATAAAAGTGATTGAAATCACAGAATAATAATTACCGCGCAAATTAAAGGGATTTTGAGGTTATTTCGCGTGAGGGGGGAAAGCGGGCGGAAAATAAAACGATGGTGCCTGCGCGGTAATGAGCGTGCGCAGGCGAATCGGACGAGGGGGAGGCTTAGGCGGATTCACCGGCCGGCAGAGCCGAAGCCGGCAGGCCGAACAGCTTGTCGAACGCCCAGTTAAACAGGAAGGTGTAGCAAGGAATGATGACGATCAGCGCCATATCCAGCAGCAGCGCCTGCCACAGCGTGATGCCCATCCACCAGGCGATCAGCGGGATCAGATACACCACCAGCGTCAGCTGAAAGCCGACGGCGTGCAAAATGCGGCGTTTGAGCGTGCGGGTGCGCGACACCTGGCGGCTTTCCCACCACTCGAATACATAGTTGTAAATAAAGTTCCAGCTTACCGCTATGGTGGTGATCACCACCGCCAGCGGCCCGGTGCTGCTTGGCGCATGGCCCGACAGCAGCGCCAGCCCCAGCGCCGAGATCGCCATGCCGATGATTTCATAAGCGGTGACATACACCAGTTTGCGTTTGACGCCTTGCATCGTTTTCTCCCGAATCTGTTTTTAGTTGCCTCTGTGGCGACGGCGGCTAAGATAACGTCAATCACATTGATAGAAAAAGTCAGGAGCTGTCAGTTAATCTGACAGATTGGACGATGAATTTTTCCAGCGACAACATCGAACTGTTTTTGGCGGTGCTCGACCGCGGCTCGTTTTCCGCCGCCGCCCGCGCGTTGCGGCGCGTGCCGTCCGCCGTCAGCATGGGCATCGCCAACATGGAGGCGGAGCTCGGTTTTGCCTTGTTTGACCGTTCTCACCGTGAACCGACGCCGACCGCGCTGGCACTGGCTCTGGCGCCGCACGCCCGCCTGATCGCCGGGCAGCTCAAGCAGCTGCAGGTGCACGCCATCGAACTGTCCCAGGGGCTGGAGAGCCGGCTTTCGATCGGCGTGGCGTCGGATATCAACGGCGCCGGCCTGCTGGCGGCGGTGAAAACGCTGTCGCAGCGTTATCCGCTGCTGAACATCGAAGTGCTCAGCGCACCGCAGGACGACGTGCTGCACATGCTGCATCAGGAGCGCGTCGGCGTTTGTCTGGCGTTCGGCGGGCTGAACATCAACAGCGCGGAACAGTTCCACTTCGTCGGCGCGGAATCGCTGGTGGCGATGCTGTCGCCGCAGCATCCGGCGCTGGACGGCGCGGCGGGTGAGCTGTTTCTCGAAGATCTGGTCAACGTGCGGCAGATCATGGTGGCCAGCCGCGATCTGCCGATCGGCGATCTGCGTCCGCAGGTGGCGGAGGCGTATTGGCGCACCGACAGCCTGCCGATGGCGCTAAACATGGTGGAGGCGGGGCTGGGGTGGGGCAATTTCCCGCTGTCGCTGGCCGAGCCGCTGTTGGCGCAGGGGCGGCTGGTGCGGCTGAAATTCAAAAATACCAAGAACGAGCTGCGCTTGCCGATGCATTTGATCTGGCTGAAGAACCGCCCGTTGGACAAGGCGGCGCGCGAACTGGTCGAGCTGATGCGCGCGGCGCCGCAGGAAAGCTGATGCCAGGCGCGCTGGCTTATTCCGCGTGGCGTTTGCGCCACCAGAAGCGCACCAGCAGGATGGTGGCGATCGCCAGCGCGACAAACAGCAGGCTGGAGAGTTTTTTGTCGAAGCCGGTAACGAAACTTTCGATCGCCTGGCCGCCGAAATAGCCGAGCATGACGAAGATTGTCGCCCACAGAATGGCGCCGAGGAGGTTGAGCGGCACAAAGCGCGACGGCGGCAAGCGGCTGGCGCCGATCAGCACCGGGCCGATGATGCGGAAACCGTACATAAAGCGCACCCCGATAACGAACAGCATCGGGTGGCGAGCGATCAGCCTTCTGGCGCGCTCGATGCGTTTTTCCTGCCCCTTGAGCCGCGCGATGACCCGGCCTTCGAACCGGCGGCCGGTGAAGTACAGCAACTGATCCCCCAGCGTGCCGCCGAGCGCCACCACGGCTATCACCCACGGCCAGTGCAGCAGCCCTTCGTGGGCGGCGATGCCGCCCAGCAGCGTAATGGTTTCTCCCTCAGCCAGGCAGCCGATAAACAACGCCCAGTAACCGTAGTCCGTAATGTAGTGGGCCAAATCGGTCATTCCTTACTCCTTATGTGACTGACGCATAAGGGCAAGTATACGCCCGATCGCTAGCCTTGGGCGATCTGGGCCACCAACGCTCTGCGCCGTGCCAGGCTTTCCGCCATTTGTGCCTGTACCTTGGCGTAAATGTGCGGCTGGGCCAGTTCCGGCGTGCCGCCCGTGAACGGCGGAGCCGGGGCGTATTCCAGATAAAGCTGGATCGTCTGGGCTGTGTCTTCGCCGTGCAGTTCGGCGATCAGCGCCAGCGCAAAGTCGATGCCGGCGGTGACGCCGCCGCCGCTGATCACGTTGCCGTCGCGCTCCACGCGTGCTGAGCTTGGCACGGCGCCGAACAGCTTCAGGCTGTCGCGCATCGACCAGTGGCAGGCGGCGCGTTTACCCTGCAATAGCCCGGCGGCGGCCAGGATCAGCGAACCGGTGCACACCGAAGTCAGGTAGCGGGCATCGGCACCCAGCCGCCGGATCTGCTGCATAAAAGCCTCATCTTGCAGCGCCTGGGTGCAGCCGCTGCCGCCCGGCACGCACAGCACGTCGCAGCGCGCGATCTCCGGCAGCGGGCGCAGTTGGGTGAAGTGCAAGCCTTCCGATTCGACATCCGCGCCGTCTACCGAAGCGACGATGATTTCCGCGCCCGGCATGTGGCGCAGAAACTGCAGCGGGCCGGTGAAGTCGAGCTGGGTGACGCCTTGATAGATGGGAAATACAATCACGAGTGGTTCAGACATGATATTCGCCTCATTTTTATCGTTGGACCTGGGCCATAATAGCCGCCCTGTTTTTGGCTGATATGACAGATAACCCTCAAAAAGCGCCATCATGAAAACGATCGGTTTTGTGGTTTTTCCCGGTTTTAACCTGCTGGACTTTGCCGGCCCGCTGGCGGCGTTCGATAACGTCAGCCAGTTTACCGATCCGCCGGCTTACCGCTGCGTGGCGATTTCGCCGCAGGGCGGGATGGTCGCCAGCTCGGCCGGGGTGGAGATCGCCACGCAGCCGTGCGGCGACGAGCGTTTCGATACGCTGGTGGTGGCCGGCGGCAGCGGCAACGTGATGGCGGCGCAGTCGCCGGCGCTGGTGGCGTTCCTGACGACCCACAGCCGGCGCGCGCGGCGCATCGCCAGCGTGTGCACCGGCGCGTTTATTCTGGCAGCCTGCGGTTTACTGGACGGCAGGCGCGCTACCACCCACTGGTATCACGCGGCGCGATTGCAGCAGAGCTATCCGCGTATCCGCGTCGACAGCAACCGCATTTTCATTCGTGACGGCGATATCTGGACGTCAGCCGGCATCAGCGCCGGTATCGATCTGGCGTTGGCGCTGATCGAGGACGATCTGGGCGCCACGATGGCGGCGGGCGTGGCACGGCAGCTGGTGGTCTACCACCGGCGCCCCGGTGGGCAGTCGCAATACTCGCTGCTGCTGGCGTTGAATCCGTCGTCGGATCGCATGCGCGCCGCGCTGTCGTACGCGCGCGAACACTTACATCTGCCGCTGTCGGTGGCGGATCTGGCCGACGCCGCCTGCCTGAGCGAGCGGCAGTTCGGTCGGCTGTTCCGCGCCGAAACCGGGCAGACGCCGGCCAAGGTCATCGAGCAGCTGCGGGTGGAGGCGGCCAGGGTGCGCATCGAAGAGAGCGCCGAGCCGCTGGAGGCGATCGCCCGCTTGGTGGGGTTCAGCGATCCGGAGCGCATGAGGCGGGCGTTTATCCGCGTATTTGGCCTGTCGCCGCAGGCGATCCGCCGGCTCGGCCGCGCGGGATAATTTTTTTGCCACGCCTGGCGGCGGGGCACACCAGAGGAGCAACGGATGTATCAGGATTTTGAGAGCGAATTGAGCTGGGCGACGCGCCATATGCCGCGCACCCGGGCGGCGGTGGCAGCGTTGCCGGACCTGCACGGGGTGCGGCTGGCGTGCAATATGCACCTGGATCTGAAAATGGCGCCGCTGGTGGCCGGCCTGCTGGACAAGGGCGCGGCGATCTTCCTGACCACCTGTAATCCCACCACGGTACAGAACGACGTAGTGGCCTGGCTGGAACGGCGCGGCGCGCAGGCTTACGCCTGGCGTGACATGAGCGTCGGCGAATGGTCGGAATCTTTCGATCGCGCGCTGGCCTGGCAGCCGACCCATCTGTGCGAAATGGGGGCGGATCTGACCACCCGTCTGCACCAGTCGCCGAGCGGCCCACAGATCGTCGCCGGGTTGGAGGCCACCGGATCGGGCATCAGCCGGTTAAACGGCGTGGCGCCGCGCTACCCGATCTTCAACTGGGACGATCTACCGGTGAAAGAGGGGTTGCACAATCGGCATATGGTTGGGCTGACCGCCTGGCACACTTTCTTCCAGACCACCCATTTGACGCTGCACGAAAAGCGCGTGCTGGTGATCGGCTACGGCCTGGTTGGGCAGGGGACGGCGGCGGCGGCCAGGGCGTACGGCGGCCAGGTGATGGTGGCGGAAATCGATCCGGCGCGCGCGCTGCAGGCGCGTTATGACGGCTGGCAGGTGGTGGATCTGGCGAGCGCCGTCGCGCAGGCGGACGTGATCGCCACCGCGACCGGCGCGAAAAACGTGCTCTCGGCGCAGCATCTGCAACTGGCGCAGGACGGCGTGTTTATCCTCAACGTCGGCCACGTGGCGGAAGAGATCGACGTCGGCTTCCTCAAGGGCTTGCCGCACCACGAGCCAATGCCTTATGTGAACGCTTACCAACTGAATGAAAAGACGGTCTATTTGCTGGCCAACGGTTCGATGTTCAACCTGACCGCCGGCTATGGCGATAGCCTCAACGCCTTCGACGTGACGCTGGCGGTAATGGCGGCCGGCATCGGCCATATCGTCGGTGCCGGGGCGCGGCAAACGCCGGGGCTGTACCTGCTGCCGCAGTCGGCCTGGCAGCCGGCGCTGTAACTTTTTCTACGCGGGCGTTCATCCCAGAGCGCCCGCGGGCTGCGTCATTTTTCGGCCGACAGAATTTGTCACAAATCCGCCATACAATCCCAGTGCCAAGCGCTGAACCCTCACATATAATTCGCTGAATTCAAGCCCCCATTTCAGAGTAATGCCTGTGAAAATACGTGTTTTGGTTCTGACTCTGCTCGCTTTGCAGGCGGGCGCAGGCTTTGCGCCACGCGCGCTGGCCAGCGACAACGCCGCCGCCGTGCACGCCACCCAGCCGGAGCTGGCCTCCGGCAGCGCGATGGTCGTCGATATGCAAACCCATAAGGTGATGTACGCGCGCAACCCGGATGAGGTGGTGCCGATCGCCTCGATCACCAAGCTGATGACCGCCATGGTCACGCTGGACGCGCACCTGCCGCTCGACGAGATGCTGGCGGTGGATATTCACCAGACGCCGGAGATGAAAGGGGTGTATTCGCGGGTGCGGCTGAACAGCGAAATCAGCCGTAAGGATATGCTGCTGCTCGCGCTGATGTCATCGGAAAACCGCGCCGCCGCCAGCCTGGCACACCACTATCCGGGGGGTTACAACGCCTTCATCAAAGCGATGAACGCTAAGGCCAAGGCGCTGGGCATGACCAATACCCATTATGTGGAACCGACCGGGCTCTCTATTCATAACGTGTCGACGGCGCGCGATCTGACCAAGCTGCTGATCGCCACCAAGCAATACCCGTTGATCGGCCAGCTCAGCACCACCACCGAGCGCATGGCCAGCTTCAAAGACCCGAACTACACGCTGCCGTTCCGCAACACCAACCACCTGGTGTACAACCCGAAATGGAACATTCAGCTGACCAAAACTGGCTTCACCAATCAGGCGGGCCACTGCCTGGCGATGCGCACCATGATCGGTAACCGCTCGGTGTCGCTGGTGGTGCTGGACGCCTTCGGCAAATATACCCACTTCGCCGACGCCAACCGTCTGCGCAGCTGGATTGAAACCGGCAAGGTGACGCCGATCCCGGCCGCCGCCCGCGACTATCGTCGCCAAAAAGACGCCAGCCTGGCGAAAAACGCCACCGAATGACCCGCCTGACGGCCTGCTCATTTGCAGCAGGCCGCTATCGGCCCTCGGGCCGCCTGATGACAAATCCCCGCTCGCGATCGCCGTCGAAACCTGCTTTGAGATAAAGCTGGTGCGCGCCGGTGCGTTGCTGCCCCGACAGCAGCATCACCTTGTAACAGCCCTTGCGCCAGGCCAGCTGCAGCGCGTATTCGATCATCGCGAGTGCCACGCCGTGGCCGCGATAGGGCTCTGCCGTCACCACGTGTTCGATGACGCCGAACGGCTGCGCCTGGTGCGCCAGCCCCGGGATCAGTGCCAGCATGCAGGTGGCGATCGGCTGTTCCTCATCCGCTGCCACCACCAGACGGATCGCCGAATCGTCCAGCAGGCGTTGCAGGGCGCGGCGCGCGTCGTCGGTGCGCAGTGGCGCATCCTGTGGGCGCAGCTCGCGATAGAGAGCCAACAGGCCGTTGAGATCGTCCGGCTGCGCCAGGCGATGAATGATGCTCATGGTTGCTCCTTTCCGCCGCTTCAACGGTAATCCGCTATCCTCCATTAATACCACAACGATTGCCGGAGAGGATGTTATGAGTCAGGTTTCGACCTTCGTCATGTTCCAGGGGGAGGCGCAGCAGGCGATCGACCTCTACAGCCAGGTGTTTGAGCGTTTTCGGCTCATGCAGGTGCAGCATTACGACCCGACGCCGGACGGCCGGCGGTTGATCAAGCATGCCACCATCGATTTTGACCGGCAGAACCTGGTGTTTATCGACAGCCCAATCAGCCATGATTTCAGCTTCACTCCGGCGGTGTCGCTGTTCATCAACCTGCCTAACGAACAGGCGCTGGAGCAGGCGTTCCACCGCCTGGCGGAGGGCGGCAAGGTGCTGATGCCGCTCGACGACTACGGCTTCAGCGCCCGTTTCGGCTGGCTCAACGATCGCTTTGGGCTCTCCTGGCAGCTCAATGTGCCGGCGGGCGATCTGCCCTGACGCTAAGGGAGAACGTGCAAAAGGAATGGTAATTACTGCTGTTATTTCATATTGTTATCACCACTTTGGCGAGGAGTTTTGCCGTAGGAAATACCGACAACATTCATGGAAAGGTGCGCTTTGATTGATTTTGACCGCTATGTTGAGCAAGCGAAGTCTTACGGTGAGTGGCCGGGCGGGCATGTGGACATGTCGTCCGGGCGCGTCGAGGGGTTGAGCTATCGTCTGTATCGGCAAACTGCCGAGAGTGAAGACGTGATCCTGGTCTATCACGGCGGCGGGGTTAACAGCGCCGCCGGGTATGACATTCTTGCGCGCCAGCTGGCTGCCGAGCCAATGCTCGCGGTATGCCTGGTCGATATTCGAGGGCATGGCGATTCCACGGGAGAGCGGGGGACGGTTGAGCGGCCTGAGCGAATTTGGCGCGATGTCGATGCCATTCTGGCGGAAATGCGCCACCGTTTTCCGTTGGCGCGCAGGCACCTGCTTGGCCATTCCAGCGGCGCCGGGATGTTGCTCAACTACCTGACCCGCTATCTTTGCGAGCAGCAGGCGGACAGCCTGATCCTGCTGGCGCCGGAGCTGGGGCCATTTTCCGGGATGGCCCGCGATCTGCCGGCGGCCGCTCGTTTTGCTCAGGTGCGTCAATGGCCCTTTGTGGCCAATGCGCTGAGCGGCGGGCGGTGGTTTGGGCAATCCCGGGCGGTCAGCCTGAATTTTCCCCCGGCCGTGCTGGCTGCCGCCCCCGATTTTGTCTGCCAATATAGCGTCAATATGGCTAACGCGTTGACGCCACGCACCCCGGCAAAGCAACTGGCGGCGCTGCGATTACCGACCTTGCTGCTGGCGGCAGCGCAGGATGAGTTGTTCAGCGCGCAATCCTTGCAGCGTTTCGTCGAACAGCACGGCAGTGCACATGTTGCCTTTGGTTTGCTTGAGGGCAGTTCGCATTTATCGTGCGTTTTTGAGGCCCACGGTCATGTCCTGCGTTATCTCTCGCGCGTTTTCGCTATCGCATCCGATTGAGACGCTCCCGTGTATCTGTTTGTTTATTAATCACTTCTTTGCCACTGTTAACTGGACGGAGGAGTGGTGATTAAGATCACGAAATTAGTTAATAAATCTTTATGAATTTGATTGCATAATGTTAACATCCTGCCGCTTTCATTAGGCTTGCTAATGATATTCTTATTGTCAAGGAATGCTCAGGATGGATTACCAAAACGTCTTTCAGTTGACGGATCAGGAACGAAACGAGTTATTTTCGGCATTAGATAAAATTGCTTACGATCCCGCCGGTGGTGATGCGTATATTCACGCCATACGATCGGCCATGATCACCCACTTGCCCCACAGATTAAGCGCCGCATTAAGCCAGCAAAAGGCGTCAATCAAACCACGGCCTTATCTTATTTTAAAAAATGTGCCGGTGGATAAAGAAGTGTTCTTTTCCCCTTGCCCGAACCAATATACGCCTTCGGCCAAGTCAGGGAATATCAGTGAAAACCTGTTGGTCGGCATCTCTTCGTTAATTGGTGAACCCTATTCGATGTATTTCGAAGGGAAGGAACTGATCAATAATCTGATCCCCAAACGCGAAGCCAAAAAAGAATATACCGGTCTGGGGTTCGATGTTGAACTGGACTTCCATATTGAAAATGCGGCCCTGAAACACCTGGAACAGTTCAACGTTTCACCAATGGGATTGCTGTTGGCCGGCGTGCGCCGCGATCCGCACAGCCCGATGACGCGCATCTCCGATTCGCGTTTGGCTATCGCTCAACTGAGCCGCGAGGACGTCGAAACGCTGGCCAGCCCACTGTACAGCATCAAGCTGCCATACCGTTGGCGTCAGTCCACGCAGGCCGGGCGCGAAGAAACCGCGCTGGTGCCGCTGATTTCGCAAAACCATGTTCTGCCGGATGTGAGCGCCGTTTTCTATCCCGGCATGATTGCGGCCAGCACGCCGCGAGCGGAAGCCGCGCTCGAGCGTTTCTACGGGCTGGTGAAAGAAAACGCCATCGGCATCGATATTTGCCCGGGCGATTTGGCGTATATCGATAACCGCTTTGCGCTGCATTCACGCGATAAATTCACACCCTCTTTCGATGAAAGAGATACGCCGTTACGCTGGGTGCAACGCGTCTTCATTTCGGCAAGCTTGTGGAATCATCGCAACCTCAATCAGGTTGAAGAGCGCATTTTCTCGATTTAAGGTTATTATTCATGCTGAACGTTTTTCTTTCTATATTGCCGATTTTTTTATTAATCGTACTGGGCTATTTGTCAAAACTCTATGTTAAAGACGTTGCCGTATTTTGGGGCTTCTCAGACAAATTCGTTTATTACCTGTTTTTTCCGGCGCTGTTGATATTGGATATCAGCGAGGCGGATTTTAGCGGCACGGACAGCTTCTATCCCGTTGTGGCGACCATAGTTTCCACGCTGGCCATCGCGTTGATTATTTTTGTTGGCAAACTGTTTTTCAATACGTCGGCCGATCTGTTTACCTCTATTTTTCAGGGCGGAGTCAGATACAACTCTTATGTATTCATCGCGCTGTCGCAATCGCTGTTCGGCAGCGAGGGGGTGGCGCTGTCCGGTTTCTTCGTGGCGTACATGATCATTCTGACCAACATCATGAGCGTGTTGGTGATGAACCACTACGGCACCGGCAGCAAGAAAAGCCTAAGCGGCGCGCTGCTGGCGCTGACGAAAAACCCGCTGATCATCGGCGCGTTGTTCGGGGTGCTGATGAACCTGTGTAACCTGCACATTACCGGTGCGCTTAAACAGCTGTTCGTTTATCTCTCCAACGCCGCCACGCCACTGAGCCTGATGTCGGTCGGTGCAGGGTTGATCGTCAGCATGCATATCCGCAAGCTGGTTTCCATCTCTTATGCGACCGTGCTGAAATTGGTAGCCATGCCGCTGATTACCATTGCGCTGGTGCACTATTTCGGCGCCACCGGCGTGCCGGCCAGCATCGCCATTCTCTATTCCGCCGTGCCTTGCGCCGGCAACGCCTATATTCTTGCGCGGCAAATGGGGGGCGATCATGAAGCGATGGCCTCCATCATCACCTGGACGACGCTGCTGTCGGTTATCACCGTGACGTTCATCCTGGGCAGCGTAGCGCTCTAACGTCGGTGCCGGGCGGCATTCGCCCGCCCGGCGTTTTCTGCAATCCTCTCATATCCTTTCATGACGCTTTACCGCTATGCTAAAAATAGAATGGCCCGTGAATATGAAAAGGATGAATCATTTTGGCAGGAAGTAGCTTACTTACCCTCATCGACGACATCGCCTCGTTGTTGGACGACGTCTCGTTAATGAGCAAGATGGCGGCAAAAAAAACCGCCGGGGTGCTGGGGGACGATCTGGCGCTCAATGCGCAGCAGGTCACCGGCGTTAAAGCCGATCGCGAACTGCCGGTGGTGTGGAGCGTCGCTAAAGGCTCGCTGATCAACAAGGCGATCCTGGTGCCGTTGGCGCTGCTGATCAGCGCCTTCGCGCCCTGGGCGATTACGCCGCTGCTGATGGTGGGCGGCGCCTACCTGTGTTACGAAGGGTTCGAAAAGGTGTTTCACAGCCTGAGCCACGGCAAGGCGGCGCAGGAGGAAAAATCGGACGGGCCCAGCGCCAATGAGGACGCCGCGGCCTATGAGAAGCGCAAGGTGAAAGGCGCAATACGCACCGACTTCGTGCTCTCCGCCGAGATTATCGCCATCACCTTGGGCACGGTCGCCGGCGCCACCTTCAGCCAGCAGGTGATCGTCTTGTGCGGCATCGCCGTCGTGATGACGCTCGGCGTGTACGGCATCGTCGCCGGCATCGTCAGGCTGGACGATCTGGGGCTGTATCTGAGCCGCAAAGGCAGCGCGTTGGCGCGCGCCATCGGTGGCAGTATCGTGCGCGCCGCGCCTTATCTGATGAAAACGCTGTCGATCGTCGGCACCGTCGCCATGTTTATGGTCGGCGGCGGCATCCTGACCCACGGCCTGCCGCCGGTGCATCATCTGTTCGAAGACTGGGCCTCGTACACCAGCGTGGTGCCGACGTTTGGCCATCTTTTGCAAGGTGTGGTTCCGGCACTGCTGAACGTGGCGTTCGGGCTGGTGGCCGGCGGCGTGGTGCTGGCGGTGGTGTCGGCGCTGGGCGCGGTACGCGCGCGTTTCAAGGCATGATGAAAAGTCTCGCCCCGGAAGGGGCGGGACGGTGTAGACGTTTTAAAAAATCAGTTTGAAAACGCCGGTAATCGTCAACAAACCCACGATGAAGATGATGGCGACAATCCACAGAATAATTTTCATTTGATTCTCCCTTACCCGTTAAATGTGGTGAGCAACTGGCGCTAACTCAATGAAATCCCTCTTCACTATAGACGCTAACTCTCTATCGTGCGTCGTCAATCATTCACGGGCGCTGATTGTCACCCGCGCCCAGCACACGCTGCATGATGTGGGTATCGCGCCATTCCCCCAGTTTGAATCCCACGGCCTTTAACGTTCCGACGCTGGTAAAGCCGAGCGACTGGTGCAGCGCCAGCGAGCCGCGGTTGGCGGCGGAATCGCCGACGATCGCCAGCATCTGGCGCCAGGGGCCTTGCTCGCAGCGGGCGATCAGCGCGCTCAGCAGCGCCTTGCCGACGCCTTTCCCCTGTTGCCCTTCGGCGATATACACCGAGTCTTCCACGGTAAAGCGATAGGCCGGCCGGGGGCGATACGGCGTGGCATAGCAGTAGCCCATAATACGGCCTTCGCTTTTCGCCACCAGCCAGGGTAGCCCGGCTTCTTGCACCTTGCCCAGCCGCAGCTGCATTTCCGCCAAGGTCGGCGGCTGTTCTTCAAACGAGGCTGCGCCATACAGCACGTGGTGGGTGTAAATTTGCAGCACGGCGGCCATATCGTCCGGCGTGGCATCGAGGAGGCTGAGTACGGGAGCGGAGAGCGTCATGGTAATGCCTGTTTACCTTGGAAATCAGCGGATAAACGCCATTATGCGCGCCGCTTGCCGCCGGGATAAATCGGGTTTTCTTATGGTGAGATAAGAAAAACCTATGGGGTTGTCAGCCGCACAATGCGGCGATCTGTGCCAACTGCTGGTCCAACATGGCGATCTGCTGCTCAATCACCGCCGGAAGCGCCGGCCCTGAACGCGCCAGAATTGCCCCGACTTCCGCCAGTGAAACGCTCATCCGGCGCGCCAGTTCGCCGACTTTCAATAACCGATCTAGCTCCTCCCTTGTGCATGACGGGATACTAAAGCCTGACGCCAGGTAAGGGACAAGAGCGGGAAGAAAGGATGACGTTTTAAAAATCGGTGGGCGCCAGAGAGGCAAAAGCCCAGCTGGATGGCTGGGCTTCGCAGGTCCCTGAAAGGGAGGGTATAGCATAAGGGCCTTTATCGGCTACGGCGACAATTTCACCTGATTTGTCTGTTTTGTCAACAACAGCGTACTGGTCAGAACAGCATATTTTTGGCATTGATCGACTTAATGACGGCGCGTTGTATGTCAGCAACAAGCTCGCGCGACAGACACTGGGTAAGAAAGCCTCTCTCTTTACGGGCTCTGTTCAGTCGTTGGCGGCTGACTTGCTGCACCAGATCGCCCTTTGCCCAGCGCGTTTGCGGATGAAAGAATCTCATATCTTCGATGAGTTCACGCGTAATTTCGATGTGCAATCCCCGTTCGATCTTGTTCGAATCTCTGGTGGTCGACAGCGGTACGATAATGCAGGCGTTGCCGTTAATTTTGCCGTTTAACACAACAACTAAACGGTTCTTCACCATTTCTGGTGGAATGTGGCCATCATAAAAGCCGGCTTCATGCGGTTGGCAGACTGAGAGGGGATAGTTGCCATAGTTGCACTCAAGAATTTCCCCGACCTTGGGGGCAAATTTGATCGGCATCGAGACACTCCTTTGTTGTGAACAATCCGTGTTATGGAGGAATGAGCATGCGGGCGTTTTGCTTTTAGAGAAAGGTGTGGCGTAAGGAAACGGGGAATGAAAGTGAAATATTGCGGATTCGTACGCAGAATCCGCCTTGATGGTGGCCGAATTTACCAGCCTTTCACCGCGCCGCCGTTGAAGATTTTCTCGGCGGCTTTGGCCACTTCGTCCGACTCATAGGCCTTGATGAAGTTCTGCACGTTCGGCGCGTCCTTGTTGTCTTCGCGGGTGACGATGATGTTGGTGTACGGCGAGTCCTTATCCTCGATGAAGATGCCGTCTTTAGTCGGCGACAGGCCGGTTTGGTTGATGTAGGTGGTGCTGATGACGGCGACGGTGACCTTTGGATCGTCCAGCACGTGCGGCAGCTGCGCGCCTTCCAGCTCCATGATCTGGTAATGGTGCGGGTTGGCGCTGATGTCCAGGGCGGTGGGCAGCAGCCCTTTACCTTGTTTCAGCGTAATCAATCCGGTTTTTTCCAGCAGCAGCAGGGCGCGCCCCAGATTGGTAGGATCGAGCGGGATGGCGATCACCGCGCCGTCCGGCAGCTCTTTCAGCGATTTTATCTTTTTGGAGTAGCCGGCCATCGGGAAGACGAAGGTATTGCCGACCGCCACCAGCTTATAGCCGTGATCTTTGTTTTGCTGTTCGAGGAACGGGCGGTGCTGAAACACGTTGGCGTCCAGTTCGCCTTTGTCGGTGGCGTCGTTCGGCAGCAGCGAACCGCTGAAGCCGACCAGCTCGACGTCCAGCCCGTATTTCTCTTTCGCCACCTGCCTGGCGACTTCCGCCACGTCCTGTTCCGCGCCGTTGATGACGCCGACTTTGATATGGTTTTGGTCGGTTTTTTGATCGCAGCCCTGAAGCGCCAATACGGCGGCGAAGGCCGCCGCCAGAGGGGTGATACGCCAGCGTAAGGTCATCGAACTCTCCCTGAAAAGAACAATAAAATCAGTTGGTTTTTGTTCTTACAGCTAAGCCTGAACCGCCGATGAAGTCAAACGCTCGTTCAGCATAAACGGCTATAGCTTATAGCCGTTATGCGGCGGGGGATTATCGGCTGAGCGAACGCAGCACCACGATGCCCGGCGTAGCCATCACGTAATCCATAAAGGGTGAGTCGACGACCTGCATGTTGGCCTTGCGCGAGGAGGCGTTGCGCAGCACCGGGCCATGGTCGGTCATCACGAAGATGCCGGTGTGGGTCACGTCCAGCCCGGCGAGGTTGGTGTAAATGCCGATATAGTCACCGGTGCGCAGCTGAGCCAGCACCTTGTCGTCGATGTTGTCGCTGGGAATATAGGTGACGCTGCGCTGCACGTTGGGCAAGCCGGGCAGGTAGCTGCCGCCGTCCGCCTTCTGGTTGAGGTTTTTCACGAGGGTGACGGCATGCGGGCTGAGCTGCGCGGTGATGTCTTCAGCCACTTTTTTCGGCCGCTGCGCCCAGTCGGTGAAGAAGTGTTTGCGCTGTGGGAAGGCGATGTTGCCGTCGGCGTAGCGAATGTCTACCAGACGCTGGACGAACTCGCCCTCGCTGCGGGCGGTGCTGAGCGCTTCCACATAATCGATGTAGGTGAAGCAATCCAGCCCGCGGAAGTCGATCACCAGCTGCTCGGGTGTGCTCTGCGAACCGATCAGACGGTTGGCGAGATACGGCGTGCCGAGAAACTCGCGCGAAATCAAATCGACGGTGCGGCCATGCGGCTGCGCGGCGGGCCAACCGGCGCGCAGCGCGAGGATCTCACGCAGCTTGCTGCGGGTGCTGGCGTCCATCTCCGGCTGCACGCCCGGCGGCGAAACGGTGACGTCGGTCGGCGGCGTCGCGGGGGAGACGGCGGTAGAGCGTTCGGCGCATCCGCTCATGGCGATAGCTAACATCAGTAAAACAGCCTTGTTCTTGTTCATACGGCCCTCCATGGGTGTCGCTGGCTTATCAGAGTAAGTGATAACAGTTCTCATCCGATGGTAGGGGTTAAAAAGTAAACATCACCTCAATGACGTTCGATAAATCAGTAACCGATTTCGCTATTGAACGGCAAATACCAGAACAGCGCGATTTCGTGATCGGCGATCTCCGGTTCGGCGCGGTACAGCAAACGGTCGATGCCACCGAGGATAAACCCGTAATGCTGGTAACAGCGGCAGGCCGCCAGATTGTTGTTCTGCGTTTCGAGCATCATACCTGAGGTTTCCTGCTGCCGCGCCCACCGTTTGGCGCAGTCCAGCAGCGCCCCGGCGATGCCCTGACGGCGCGCATGAGCGCTGACGGCGATCTCGTCGATCAGGGTGTAACCGTTCCAGTTTTTGCTCAGCGTGATATGGCCAACGGCGTCATTCTGGCGATACGCCAGGAAGGTCACGCTGTCTTCGTTGGCGAACGGCGCCAGCGGATACCGTTTGCGAAATGGCGCCACCGGGCGGGTTGGCCAGCTGTCGACCGGGCTGTCGAACTGCGGCAGAGCGTAACAGGCGATGGTGAAGCTGAAATCGCCGCGCGTCAGATAATCATCGGGCAGCGCCTCAATGGCCGCGATGCGGATGGCCGGGGTCATTACGGCAGCTCCCGCAGCAGGCGCGCCGGGTTGCCGGCATAAATCCCCTTACGGGTGATGTCACGGGTCACCACCGCCCCGGCGCCGATCACCGCGTCGCTGCAGATCTCCACCGCCAGGATCGTGGCGCCGGAGCCGATGGATACCCGATCGCCGATGCAGGTGCGCCCCCAACTGGCCGGATCGGCGTTGGGCGCGCCATCTTTGAACAGATCGTTGGCGAAGGTGACGCCGTGGCCGACAAAGCACGCTTCGCCGAGGGTGACGTATTCGCAGATAAAGCTGTGCGACTGAATTTTACTGCGCGCGCCGATGCTGACGTGGCGCTGGATCTCGACGAACGGGCCGACGAAGACATCGTCGCCGAGCCGGCAGCCGTAAAGATTGCAGGGCTCGACAACGGTAACGTTGCGCCCGGCGTCGACGTCGACGATCCCCGCCTGGCGGGTGGTGATTACGGATGACATGACCTTCCTCGCAGCCTGGTTTTTATGGTGGGAGTATAAGACAAAGCGCCGCGGCGTTGCGCTTTCCGCACGTTTTTTCGCCGAAAGACTATAATTAGTACAGGGGAGAGAGCCCCGTGGCCGCAATCCTCGCACGGGTAGCAGTCCGTCGGAGGTGTGAAATTCGTTCGCCGATCGCGGCCTACGGCGAGATAGGAGGTGTCTCATGGTCAGTCATGTTTGGGGACTTCTGGCGCATCCCAGCGCCGAGTTCGAACAGATCAAAAGCGAGAATGAAAGCGTCTCGCACCTATACACCCATCACGTGTTGCTCTTGGCAGCCATCCCGGTGGTCTGCGCCTTTATCGGCACCACCCAGTTGGGCTGGCTCTCCGGCGAGGGACATGCCATCAGGCTCGACATGTTTACCGCGCTTTATACCGCCGTGGCGTTTTACCTGCTGATGCTGGCGGGCGTAGCGGCCATGGGGAAAGTCATTCACTGGATGGCGCGGCGTTATGAATCGCGCCCCAGCCTGCACCGCTGCATGGTGTTCGCCGGCTACGTGGCGACCCCGATGTTCCTCAGCGGGATTGTGGCGCTCTATCCGGTCGTCTGGCTGTGTCTGTTTGTCGGCATTATCGGCCTGTGCTATTCGGGCTATCTGCTGAATCTGGGGATCCCGCACTTCCTGAATATCGACAGTAAGGAAGGGTTCATCTTCTCCAGCTCGACCTTCGCTATCGGCATTCTGTTGCTCGAGCTGCTGCTTGGGGTGACGGTGCTGCTGTGGGGGTACGGTTCCTGGTTGTTCTGAGTTAACGGCTGTTGTTGTCGCCCCCGCGCCGGTGGAACGGCGCGGGGGCTTTTGCTTTTATACGCGGCGGAAAACCAGCATCACGCCGAGCACGATGCTCGCCATGCCCAGCAGGCTCAGCGCCGCCAGCGCGTGGCCGAGCAGCAGGTAGTCCAGCAGGGCGGTCACCGCCGGGATCAGATAGAACAGGCTGGTGACCTGCACCAGGTTGCCGCGCTGGATCAGGCGATACAGCAAGAACGTCGCCAGCACCGAGATCACCACCGCCATCCACAGCAGCGGCAGCACGAACGCCGGCCGCCATTCGACCTGCAGCGGCTCAAACGGCAGCGCCAGCGTACACATCAGCAACCCGACGGCATACTGCAGCGGCAAGACCGCCAGCGGCGGCTGCGTCATGCCTTTTTGCAGCAGGGTGCCGGCGGTCATGCAGCCCAGCGCGATAAAGGCGAACAGCATGCCGCTCAGCGAGAAGTGGGCCACCATCAGGCTTTGGTACACCACCAGCGTCAGCCCGACCATTGCCAGCGCCAGGCCGAGCGCCCGCAGCCCGGTGCAGCGCCGTTCAGTGATGAACTGGGTGAGGATCGGCTGTACGCCGAGCAGCGTCGCCAGCACGCCGGGCGTAATACCCTGTTCCAGCGCCAGCAGATAGCAGATTTGATAGCTGCCGATCATCAGCACGCCGATCAGCGCGACGCGCCGGCGGGTGCCGGGAGCGGGCAGGCACTGGCGTTGCCACAGGCCGATGGCCAGCAGCACCGCCAGCGCGATGGCGCAGCGGAAGAACAGGAAAGCGAAGGCAGACGCGTGCTCCAGCCCCCAGCGGGAGAAGATCGCGCCGCTGCTCCAAAGCAGGACGAACAGCGTAGCCAGGCCGGCATTGGCCCAGAGAGAAGGTAATCGCATATCAATTTCACCTGTCGTGAAAATTACAGGCTCCGGCGCGTGCGGCGGTCTACGCCTGAACGCAACAGATCAATAAGCCGGAGATAAAAAGTCGGTTTGGCTTAGCGCACAACCACAATGCGTGGCGGGTAAGCGGCAACCGCTGAAACGACAGAGGAAACGGCGGGTGGGGCGGAGGATGCACACAGCAAAACGACGGCCGGAACGGTCGCGTCTGTCGGATCGGTGCTGTGCGCCAGGTAGGTCATGTGAGTTCCTGAGAATCGGGAATGAAACTAATCGCTTCAAACATAACCAAGTTCGCCGGGATGCGCAATCGGAAATCACAATGCTTTAATTGATAATGAAAATCATTATCATAAATAAAAGGCTGTGCTATGTTGCTTGAGACGCGCAGTGTTGACGCAGGGGGCGCGGCTTTTGTTGCCTGCCTAGGTTCACGCAGCGTGCGCGGCAAAAGGCGTTGCGATTCGCTTTTGCAGAAGGCGGGCAATCGTGATAAATATATTGATATGTTATAATATAACAATTGATGCATGATGAATCCAGTTTGCGACATCCTCCACGTTGATAGGGTTAGCCTGACCGGCCATGGCGGGGCATTGATACTCGACAACATCCATTTCGCGCTCCGTTCCAGTGAAAAGCTGGCGGTGATCGGCCCTAACGGCAGCGGCAAGTCCAGCCTGTTGCGCGCCCTGATCGGCGAAACGCGGCCGGACAGCGGCGGCATTTACTGGCGAGGGCAAGCCTTGTCCGAGTGGCCGGCGGCGGAGCGCGCCAGAAGCATCGCCTTTCTGGCGCAAAACGATCTGCCGGATTTGCGGCTGTCGGTTGAGGACTACGTGGCGTTGGGCCGTTTACCGCATGGCGAACGCTCTGCGGCGGGAAAACGCATCGTTGACGAGGCCATCGGGGAAACCGGGCTGGCGCCGCTCAGGCACCGCCCGTTGGGGCAGCTCTCGGGCGGCCAGCGTCAGCGCGCTGCGCTGGCTCGGGCGTTGGCGCAGTCTCCTGACCTGTTGTTGCTGGATGAACCGACCAATCATCTCGATCCGCCTGGGCGCTCGGCGCTGCTGTCGTTAGTGAAAAATAAAGACATCGCCGTGATTGCGGTGCTGCACGATCTGCCCGTGGCAGAGGCGTTTGCCGATCGGATCCTGGTGCTCAACGAAAGCCGCCAGGTAGCCTGTGGTACGCCCGAGATGGTGTTGCAGACCCCGGTGATTTTGCCGGTGTTCGGCATGAACAGTTTTAAGGTGGCGCACCCCGTTAGCGGGAAAACGCTGCGTATTTTTGACGTTCCCCATTGCGCTTGATAAACCAGAGAGAAACATGAACACACGCGTATTCCCCCTGCTCCTGCTGCTGGCCAGTGGGGCGGCGGCGGCCGAAAAATTTCCCGTCACCGTAGAAAGCTGCGGTACGCCGGTCACCTTCAACCAGGCACCGCAGCGCGCCGTCATCAACGACATCAACATGGCCGAGATGGCCTTTGCGCTCCACCTGCAGGATCGCATTGTCGGGCTGACCGGCATCACCGGCTGGTACAAACTGACGCCCGACTTCAAGGCCGCGATGGGCGCCATTCCCGAACTGGCGCCGAAATATCCCGCTTTGGAAACGCTGCTGGCAGCGCAGCCGGACTTTTTCTTCGCCGGCTGGAATTACGGCATGAAGATCGGCGGTGACGTCACACCGGAGAAGCTTGCCCCGTTCGGCATCAAAACGCTGGTGCTGAGCGAGAGCTGCGTACAGGCCGGCGGGCGGCCGCAGAAGGCCGATATGAACCTGCTGTATGACGATGAGCTGAAGCTCGGCAAGATTTTCGGCAAGCAGCAAGAGGCCACCGCGCTGGTTGCGGGCTGGCAGCGCCGGTTGGCTGCGCTTCCCGCCAGGCCGGCGGGCCAGCCGCCGCTTAAAGTGTTCGTCTATGACTCGGGGGAGGAGAAGCCTTTCACCAGCGGCAGATACGCTATGCCGACGGCGATCGTCGAAGCGGCGGGCGGCCGCAACGTGATGGACGGTTTGCCGGCGAGCTGGACGACGGCGTCCTGGGAGGCGGTGGCGGCGGCCGAGCCCGACTTCATTATTCTGCTGGATTATCAGACCGGGTCAGGCGCCGATGCGCTGCGGCGCTTCCTCGAGTCTCACCCGTTGATGAAATTGACGCCTGCCGTACGGCACCACCGCTATCTGAAACTGCAGTATGCGGAGCTGACGCCGGGGCCGGCCAACATCGGCGCGGTGGAAAAGCTGGCGCGGGCGCTGTACGCGCCGGAGGCTGAATGAACTCGCCGACCCGGCGATTTATGCTGCTCGCGCCGTTGGCGCTGTCGGTATTGTGCGGGTTAATGATCTGGAGCCTGCAGCTGGGCAGCGTTGCGCTGTCATGGCGGCAGACGATGGCGGCATTGGGGCTTTCATCGGCGCCCCTTTCCGGCATGCTGGACACTATCGTTGTGCAACTGCGGGTGCCCAGGGCCTTGCTGGCGGCCTTGACCGGCGCCGGGCTGGCGATGACCGGCGCGCTGCTGCAGACCACCACCCGCAATGAGCTGGCCGATCCTTTTTTGTTTGGGCTCTCCTCCGGCGCCTCCGCCGGCGCGGTGCTGGTCATCACGCGCTTTGGCGATGCGCTGGGCGCGCTGACGTTGCCGCTGTCCGCTTTCGCCGGCGGCGTTTTGTCCGCGATGGCGGTGATGATCCTGTTTCGCGTCAGCCGGGTCAGGCGCGCCGAGCAGCTGATCGTCTGCGGTCTGGCGGTCTCGTTTTTGTTCAGCGCGCTCACCAGCTACCTGGTGTTTTCCGGCGATCAGCGGGCGGCCGGTTCGGTGTTGTTCTGGTCACTGGGCGGGCTGGGGTTGGCGCGTTGGGATAATCTGTTCATTCCGTTGGTGAGTTTCGTGCTGCTGGCCGGGTTTACGGCGCTGCGTTGGCGGGCGCTGGACGCGTTGCTGGCGGGCGAGCAAACCGCCCATTCGATGGGGGTCAACGTGGCGCGCCTGCGCACCGAGACCTTTCTGTGCTGCGCACTGTCCACGGCGTTTCTCGTTTCGCTGACGGGCGTGATCGGTTTTGTCGGGCTGATGGTGCCTTATCTGGCCCGGCGCCTGGTGGGCGTACGCCACCGCTTGTCCGTGCCGATGTGCGGCCTGCTGGGGGCGATGCTGCTGACCGGTGGCGACATGCTCAGCCGCAGCCTGATCCCCAATCAGGAGCTGCCCATCGGCATCATTACGGCGGGGCTCGGGGGCGCGTTCATCGTCTCCTTGCTGCTGCGCGCGGAACGATGAACGCCACCCTGTCTCAATAGAGTTCCAGGTGCAGGCGCTGCTGCTCAATCAGCGTCTGCCACAGGTTTTCCGCCCCGCAGGCGTGCTCCAGCGCCGTCGCCACGGCATGTTCCAGATACTGGCGATTGCCGCACAGGTAGACATGCGCGCCCCGCCGCAGCAGGCCGCTGATGGCATCGGCATGATCGCCGATCGCATGCTGCACATAGTATTTGGCGGCGGCGTCGCGCGAGAAGGCGGTGATGAGCCGCGTGAGCACGCCCGCCGCGTTCAGCGCAGCCAATTCCTCGTGATACAGAAAATCTTCATCGCGCCGTTTTTCGCCGAAGATCAGCACGGTTTCGCGCTGTTCGCCCTGGGCGGCCATTTCGCGCAGCAAGCCTATCAAGGGCGCGATGCCGGTGCCGGTGCCGATAAGCAGCACCGGCACAGTGGTATCGCGCGGCAGGTAAAAGCTGGGGTTGGCGCGGCAGAAGAGGCGGAAAGGGCCAGGGTGGTTGAGCAGCCAGCCGGTCGCCGTGCCGCGCCGGGTGCGGCCGCCGCGTTCATAATGTACGTCGCGCACGCACAGATCGAGGCTCTCTTCCCGCGTTGCCGAAGCGATGGAGTAGGCGCGCGGCAGGCAAACGGGCAGCAGCGCCAACAGATTCTCCAGCGTGACCGTCTGCGACGAGCAAAAATCGTGCAGCACGTCCAGCAGGTCGGCGCCGTACAGATAGCTCTCCAGGGCTTTGCGCTGGCGGATCTTCAGCAAGCCTTTGAGATCTTCGCTGTCGGCCAATTGCGCCAGTTCGCGCAGCGTCGTTTTGCTGAGCTGGCGCAGCTCACGGCGGCGCAGCGCGTCGGCGGCCTCCGGTCTGCCGAGCCAGTCAACCAGCCGGGTCAATAATCCTTCGTCGTTCTCCGGCAACAGATAGACGGTATCCCCCGCCCGATAAACGATGCCGCTGCCGGCGATATTGAGCCGCAGGTGCCAGGCCTGCGGCGTGCGTGCGCTGAGCGGCCGCCGTTCGAGGAGGGCGGCGCTGAACGCATGGTCTTCGCCGTAGGCGGTCACGCGCAGATGCAAATCGCGGCCGGCCTGGGCATCGCCGGCCAGCACCTTCTCCAGCGTCGTCAGCCAGGTCGCAAAGAACGATTCGAAGTTAACGTCGGCGTCGACGCGATTGACGATGGCGCGGGCGCCGCATTGCGTCAGGCGCGTATCCAGCGCCTGCGTGAAGCCGCAGAAATGCGGGTACGCGGTGTCGCCGAGACCGAAGATGGCGTAGCGCAACCGGTGGCGATCCGGCCATTGCGCCAGCGCGTCGGAAAAACGCTCGGCGTTGGCGGGCGGTTCGCCGTCGCCAAATGAGCTCGAGACGATCAGCAGGGCATCACGCTCGCCCACATCGGCGGGCTGGATGGCGTTGAGTTCTTTCACGACGGGGCGGTAGGGTTGCAGGCTGCTTTGTTCACCCAGGCGCATCGCCAGCGCCCGGGCGTTGCCCGACTCCGAACCGTAACCAATCAGGATGCGTTCGATAAGGTCGGCCATGGTGGTTACTTGTCGTAGTGGTTGTCGAACTGTTCTTTGGCGAATTCCACCGATTCGAAGTCGGTCATCAGATCGTTGATCACACGGCGGATGCTGATATAGGCCTCGATATTGCCCTGGGCGTCATACAGCGGCTGCACCGTGGTGTCGACCACGTACAAGACGCCGCCCTTGCCGACGTTCGGGATGATGCCGGTCCAGATGCCGCCCGCCTTGATGGTGTCCCACATCGCTTTATAAACCGCTTTCGGCACGGAAGGGTGACGCACGATGCTGTGGGGCTGGCCCACCAGCTCTTCCCGGGAAAAACCGGTCAGCTGGCAAAACAGATCGTTGACGTAGGTGATGGTGCCCTGCAGATCGGTGGTGGAGATCACCATCACTTTATCCAGAGCGGCCAACAGCTGGGCGGAATCGAGGGTCTGACTCATGGTAGGTTCCTTCTCATTAACTTCGCGGTGAATGCCACGGCGGACGTCATGTATCCGTCATGACAGTTTTGTAATTGATTCTCATTTGCGATGAATGGTAATCGGGAATTTTATAAGTTGCAATAAAAATGCATCTTTAAGGACGCAGAAAGATCGCGATGAGGCAGGCTGGGGGGAGGAAGCCCGCGCCGGGTGCGGCGGCGGGCCTATCGGGCGGTCTTAGCGGGGGTCTTCGGCCCAGCCTTTGCGTTTGCTGGTTTTGCCGATGCCGGGGTTGAAGCTGTTGGTCGGATCGGCGGTGCGGTAGAACGCCTGCAGATCCGCCTTGGCGTGGTACAGGTGGCCGACGTTATGCTCCGCCGGGTACTCGGCGCCGCGCCGGTTAAGGATCTCGAGCATCTTTTCCTTCAGCGCGTGGCTGTCGACGCCTTTTTTCACCACGTAGTCCTGATGGAAGACGTGGCACATAAAGTGGCCGTAATACAGCTTATGCACCAGCTGGCTGTCGATCTCCGGCGGCAGGGTTTCGAACCAGTCGGTGTCGTTGCGGCGCAGGGCGATATCCAGCGCCAGAATATCCTCTACCTTATCGGCGTGCACCGCATGGTAGCGCACGGCGGCGCCGGCGGCAGCGAAGCGGTGCAGGAAGGCCTTTTTGCCTTCGTCAGGCGTGCAGGCGAAGAAAGCGCCCTCGGCCTGGGCGAAGTACTCGGTCAGGTAGCGCTGCGCCTCGTCTACGCCGGGGCCGGCCATCTTCAGCAGCAGGTGATGTTCGAAACGTTCGCGATAATCCTTCATGCGCTTCGGCAGGTGGCTCGGCGCCAGATGGCTCAGGCCCTGCATCAGCCGATCGGTCAGGTTGTGCGGCAGCAGCGGCAGCTTGTTGAGGCTGGCGTCCATGCGGCCTTTCAGGGTGAAGAAGCGCGGCATTTGATCGGTGCCGAGCTTGTCGATCATCATGAAGGTGTCTTTGCCGTACACCTCGGCGATGTCGAAGATATCGCGGTGCATATACTCACCGGCCACCGGCAGGTTTTCGAACTGGCTCAGCATGTGGCGGCGCAGTTCGGTCAGCACCGCGGTGTCGTTGGTGCCGATATAGAACACCTGCTCTTTGCCCTCTTTCTCGAAGGTGTCGAGCCGCACCGCGAACACCGCCAGCTTGCCGGCGCAGCCGGAGGCCTCGTACAGACGGCGTTTGTCGGCGTTGAAGCGGGAAGGGGTGTCGGCATCGACGTCGCGCACCCGGCTGGCGTACTCGTTATCCGAGGCGCGCAGCTCGCCGTACTCGACGTCTGTCGGGCGATAGTCGCCTTTTTCCAGCCGGGTGAGGATCTCTTCCGGCGTGTCGCCAAGCCGGATGCCCAGATGGTTGACCAGGCGCAGCTGGCCGTCTTCCCCGAGCTGGGCGTACAGCGCCATTTCGGTATAGGCCGGGCCGCGTTTCACCAGCGAGCCGCCGGAGTTGTTGCACACGCCGCCGATCACTGAGGCGCCGATGCAGGAGGATCCGATCACCGAATGCGGTTCGCGGCCGTAGGGTTTGAGCAATTTCTCGAGGTGGTGCAGGGTGCTGCCGGGGAAGCCGACCACCTGCTTGCCGTTGTCCAGCACCTGAATATGGTCGAGGCGCAGGGTGCTGACGATGACGATGTCGCGATCATAGTCGTTGCCGCTGGGGGTTGACCCTTCGGTCAGGCCGGTATTGGCGGCCTGCATGATGACGATTTTGTCGGCGGCCACGCAGGCCTGCAAAATGCGCCACAGCTGCAGCAGGCTGGTGGGAAACACCACCGCCAGCGCCTGGCCTTCGCCGGAGCGGAACCCCTTGCGATACCGCTCGGTGTTGCGATCGCCGGTCAACAACTGCGGGCCGCCGACGATGTCTTTAAGCTGGTTGAGAAATGCCTGATTGCCTGACTGCATGCTGCCTGTCTCCCTGTCATCTCCGCTGTTTTAGCTACGGTGCCGAAGTGGCGTATGGCAATAATATGTCAATGGCGGCGTTCCAGGGGAAGCGTTTTTGCTTTTGGCCAGCGGTCAGGTTGTTTATCAGTAACGCCTGTTTGGCGTAGGAGGGCGGTGATACCGCTCCCGGGTGGGTTCCCCGCAGGGCGTGCGAAAAATCGGGATTCTGCGGGGAACCGCCTCTCAAGCCTGTAACAGCTTAATAAGCTCTTTAGCCAAATGTGCATTTTTTGCGGTCAACAAATTACCGCTTGCTAATATTCCTTGCTGGTTGCCATTAAGATCCATAACGGTGAAGCCGGCTTCTCTTGCACAAATAATGATGGCCGCACTGTCCCAGGGTTTCATTATCGTATCAATCGCCGCATCCGATGAACCATTGAATACGGATACATGCTGGATACAGTCCCCTGAGAACTTGAATAATTTCGCACTTTCCAGCACGGTAATGAGATTCCAGGGCGTGTCGCCGTTCTCAAGCCATGTCGAGGTGCCATGGATACCTGATGCTGTTATTGTCGCTTGTTCTACCCGCGTCGCTTCGGTCTGATCCGCCTCAGTGAACAATCTCCTGACACTATTTTCACCCGTATGGACAAAGCACCCTTCGTTTTTTCCGGCATACACTAGAGTATTGATTGCGGGTAAACCGATGGTGCCCATCACCGGCTCTCCTTCTTTGACTAACGCGATGAGGGAGCCATATATCGGGATGCCTAACTTATACCAGGTCGTGCCGTCTATAGGATCTATCAGCCAATATAACTGGCAGTCATCGGCAATCTCACAGCCCAGCTCCTCGCCATAAACGGGGATATCAGGGGTTAATGCCTGTAGTCTCTCCCTTATATACGCCTCTGTTTCCACATCGGCCTCACTCACAATGCTGAAATCCTTCTTTTCAAAAAACGTCACTTCATTTTTTTTGCCTTCAATTATTGAGAAGGAGGACAAGGCGATCTCTTTAACTTTTTGTAATAAACCGCTGAATTCCAATTCGTTCACTATTCCATTCCATATCAATTAGTTAGTGGTTGTATGGCCCGTAAAAATGCCCTTGAAAAGACGCTCGAAAAACGCCGCGAAAGGCGAAAAAGGGGCCTGTTGCCCCAAAATATACCCATTGGCTAAGATAGCAGCATTGTTTTTTCTGCCATGCGCACCACGGCAGGATCGTCGGTGATGGATTTGACTTCACTAATGGGTATCCATTCCAATTTCGTCGATTCTTTGGAAAGCGCTGTCTCGGCGTGTTTATCTGCGATCAAACACAGGGTGATATCATAATGAAGATGGGCTGCGGTTTTAGGGTTTTCAGGTATTGGATGTATGTCGATATCAATCACAAAGGCCCCGTCAGCCGCTATGTTCTGGATACCGCTTTCTTCCTGCGCCTCTCTTAGGCAGGCGTCTAAAAATGTTTTATCGCTGCGCTCGATGTGCCCGCCCAGTTGGAACCACCGATTTAACTTTGCATGCAGCGTCAGCAATACTTTAGTCTTATCATGGTTTAATACCCAGGCGGATGCCGTAAAATGCCCAAGTTTAGAGGTCTCAAATAATACATCATCTCGGCTTTGCAGAATACTCAACATATTCAGCTTATGTTCTTGCTCCTTCTCATAGTTGGTTTGGTAGTTTTCCAATAAACTGTAAATTTCATTTTTCATAACGTCAAGCTCACTTTGAATTAAAATGATGTCACCAATAAAACATTAAAATGCATCATAAGAGATGTCTTAAACGGGTCAAAATAACCGATGTCTAACGATTAAATCATTAACTACATGGCGGCTACCCAGTTTTTTGCCGATTTATGGGCCAGGGAAAAGAGCTCGTCATGATTCAGGTTGCTATGGGCCAAGCTGACAAAGGAGTTGTGCCCCTCCATAATCAACAAACCATTCCGCATAAGCTCACTCTTCAAACGGCCTCTCTGCATAGCGTCATTGACCAGATCTTGACTAAACACCAGGTCAAAAAGAGCGTTATTGAAAAGTGGTTTAGCCATCAATAGATTATCGGCGCCAGCTTCTTTAAAGGCAGAGTTCAACGTCGTCACGATAGCCCCACCGGCCTGTGAAATCAGGTTATAACCATCGCACTCTTTCATGATTTCCGCCACGGCAAGGGCCGCATGGGAGGAAAGGATTTCTTTGGTGTGCGTTCCGCCGATACGCGCTTCGCGATAGATAGCAATGCTGTCAGGTTTCCCGATCAGAACAGCAAGAGGCAAGCCATTTCCTATTGCCTTACCTAACACCACATAATCAGGATCGAAATCTGGGTTTTTCGCCAAATAACCGCCAGGGTTGGTTCTTCCCGCCGTTTTCGTTTCATCCAACAGTACTTTTATGCCATAAGCCTTGCACATCTCTATTGCAGACTTAATCTTCTCCTCGGGGAAAAAAGCCAATTGATACACGTCCAGTGCAAATATGGCAATGTCGCTTCCATGTTCCTGAAGCAGTTTATCCAATTCAGACAGATCGCCATTAATCCAGTTGAAAACGGCCTCTTCACCGGTGACGCCGCGCATGCCTTTTACATAACGTAAATCATTTCTTTTAGCGCTGCCCAAGGCTTCATGCCAGCTCGGCGACATATAGAGCTGGGCGTCATGCCATCCCAAGAAACCGCACCTCAGGATCTTTTTGCGCTCGGTTTCCATCATTGCGCACCGGAACGATGCCGTTACGGCCTCAGAGCTGGTTTTAAATAAGGAGATAACTTTAGAACCGACATAGACACTTTCAAACAGGTCGGACAGCAGGCTGTGCACCTCACCGAATCCAGGGAAAGACAATCCCAAACAGAGAGCATCACTCAATTTTTTATTAAAATCGGGATGGCTGTGTCCTAATATAACGGGCCCGATACCTAAAACGAAATCCAAATACTCATTGCCGTTAGTATCTTCGATTCGGTATCCCTTTCCCTTTCTGAATTGAATGGGATGCCCGTTTGTATCTAAAAGTCTGTCACTGCCCACTAATGGTGAGAACATTTTAATTAATCCTTATCAATCAAGCTAAAACAACGTGTTGTTTTTCTGGGAGGTGTTTAAGTTTTTTCCACGAGCTATGTGAAAAGCCATACATTCTAATTAACCAGCGATCATTCCCATCATAATTTGCCGAACCGGAAAGATTATCCCTCCCATGCAGGGCAATCCTGTTGTTGATGATGAGGATGTCGCCAGGCTGCAAAACAACTTTGTTGATATATTGGGGATCAGAAAGATGCTTTCTGAGTTTTTCCAGTGCTTCATTAGCGGCATCGTTGATCCCGACAAGCTTAGAATTGCTGTATCTAATCACCAATCTGCCGTTGATATCCCCAATAACACTGACATTCTCTATTTTTGAGTCAACGTCAAAACTGGATTGGCTATTGGCGATATATTCAGGCCGCATTAGCTGTTCTATGGTCGAATAGCTTAAATTGTTAAGAATGTCATCCAATGACCAAATTGTTGTTGCCGCTTGAATCGGGTTTCTCAAACACGCCAGTGCAAAAACCTCAGGAGCAATAATCTGATTTTGAGTATCGTCAGGCAGCATTTCCGACCAGTGGCCATTGACGACTTCAGTATGTGGAGATAACGACTTTGTAGAGCGAACCCAAGACTTTTCATTGTTTTTTGCAGGCATAACCATATGCGCCAATCGGCCTTGCATTTCATTCAGGTAAGAGGAAACGGTGTGTCCCGTAACACCTAGCAGGGCCATTAACGTTGACGCGGGTTCAATCCATAAACTGGTATCAGGTGCTTCATCATTGCAAGGAGTAGGGGGGAGTGCTGTGGTCGAAAAACAATTACGCATTAATAAATATCCGTATTTTTGCCTTTCAGAAAACCATGACAACTCTGAATAAACATTGCCGTCATTGGCTAGCTGTTTGCGAATATTTTCTTCTGCAATGCTTTTTACTATATACGGACTGATTTCTTGATTGTAAATCGTGAACTTACTTTTTGTGATTATATCTTTGAGGTTAAAATTAGATAAATCAAGCGTTAGCCCTAACGATGACAATTTGACATTCCGTGATAAATGCCTCACACATTATCTCCTTTGAGGTGACTTAAAAATAAAGTTATTTATGCACTGTTATTTAACGCCATATAAATTTTTTAATATAAAAAACTGTACTGCATTGAATATGCGTACTTTGAGTTGCCATGCAAGATTGATAGCTATTGATTATGCAAGAACGAAAATAAAAAGGATGGTTTGCAGTCAAAGTGATGAAGTAGAGAATTACCCCCTCACACAGTCATCATCCATGCTGGCATAACAATATCTCTATCTCGTTCAGTAGTACCGGTAATTTGTAAACAAAATGCTATTTTTAATTACAAATTACGAAAAAATTATACAAATACATAACGTAATGTAAAGTGATTTTTTATATTCATGTTCAACCATAATACTAAATATAATTTATAAATAAATAATACCTTAATGTAATTAAAAAGCCCTTGATTTATCTTGGAAATAAAATCATGCTCACTATCACGATGGATTATGCATGAATCAAAAAAAACTGAGATAGGTATATGTTTTTGATTTTTTTGATAAAAATAAAAATCCATGTCGCTATCAAGATGACTTTACGACAAGGTATGTGTAGCCTTTAATTGGTTTTTTTGGTTTTTTTGGTTTTGTGATTTAATTTTAATTAGTTTTATTTATATTTTTATGCTCTGGAATCGTCAGGAACTCTGTATGCGCAAATGCCTCACATGCTGTCTTATGTTAATTTTAATTTATCCTTTAGGTGTGGACTTATATCTTGTTGGCTTACCTGATATCGCCAGGGACCTGAATGCTTCTGCCGTCGACCTTCATACCGCATTTTCAATTTATTTGGCGGGTATGGCATCAACCATGATTATCGCAGGGATAGTTTCCGATCGGTTTGGTCGAAAACCCATTGCGTTATTGGGGGCGCTTATTTTTTCCTGTGCTTCATATGGTGCAGCATTGACTATCACGGCCGATCAATTTCTTTTTGCACGGTTTTGGCAAGGCGTCGGCGCCGGTTTCTGTTATGTCGTCACTTTTGCCATTCTGAGGGATGCTCTGGACGATGATAAGCGTTCAAAAGTGCTCTCCGTAATTAACGGCATTACCTGCATCGTTCCCGTTATCGCCCCGGTGCTGGGATATTTACTGTTAATGAATTTTAAGTGGCCAAGTCTTTTCACCGGCATGGCTATTTTCGCCGGGATATCATGTTTTGTCTGTTTAGTTTGGCTTGATGAAACCTATCACAAGAATAAAGACGCACATCAAGCAGCAGACCGCAGTGGTGAAAGCCTACTCTCATCATTATTTTTAAGCCGTTTGTTCATCACCTGCCTGTCAATCACAGCGATCTTGACCTATGTGAATACCTCGCCAATTATTTTAATAAACCAAATGGGGTTTTCTACCGCTCAATACTCTATCTCGATGGCTGTGCTTGCAAGCTTTAGCATGGCCACCTCATTTTTAATGCCTTACTTACTTTCCTGGCTGGGCCAAACAAGGGTTCTATTCCTGTCACAGATGTTATTTTTAGTCTGTGCTTGCGTATTTTTCTTTACACAGGCGCTATACCTGAGCACCTATTTAAATCTTGTTGGATTCGCCATGATTGGCGTTAGTTTCGCTATGGGGTTTGGGGTCTTAATGAGCCAGGCGCTTAAGCCGTTTAAACAAAATGCCGGATTGGCGAGCTCCGTACTGGCGATTTGCCAGATCGCTTTTTCTGCAGGCTACATCTGGACTATGGGGATGCTTGGCGTGAGCGCAGTCAATATGCTGATTATTCTGTTGGTGTTTTCCAGCATCGCAAACGCGATCATATTGATCGCTGTACCCAATGAGCAACGCAGCCTTCAGGTGTAGAGACCTCGTCGTTTGGCGTAGCCCTTTCTCCTGGACAAACACGGGCAGAAGAAAGGGCGTGAGCGCAGTCGAGTTCGCTATGCTGGCGTACTGCGTTCATAAGCTAATGGCTTATTGGCTTATTGGCTTATTGGCTTATTGGCTTATTGGCTTATTGGCTTATTGGCTTATTGGCTTATTGGCTTAGTAGCGTTCTGCATACCCGGCGCGGCGCTCTTCGTCGCGCAGCGTCAGGATCTCCACGCCGTCGGCGGTGACCGCCACGGTGTGCTCCCACTGCGCCGACAGTTTTTTGTCGCGTGTCACCACCGTCCAGCCGTCCTTCTTCTGCTTGATGCGGCGGTCGCCCTGGTTGATCATCGGCTCGATGGTGAACACCATGCCTTCCTGCAGCACCAGACCGCTGCCGGGTTGGCCGTAGTGCAATACCGCCGGCTCTTCGTGCATGTCGCGGCCGATGCCGTGGCCGCAATACTCCCTCACAATGCTGTAGCCGGCCTGCTCGGCGTTCCGCTGGATGGCGTGACCGATATCGCCCAGGGTCGCGCCCGGTTTCACCGCGCGAATGCCCTGCCACATCGATTCATAGACGTTGTTCACCAGCCGTTTAGCCAGCGGCGTCACCTGGCCGATGCAGTACATCTTGCTGGAGTCGGCGATATAGCCGCCGTTTTCCAGCGTGATGTCCACGTTGACAATCATGCCGGAACGCAGGATTTTGCTGGCCGACGGCACCCCGTGGCACACCACGTCGTCGATTGAGGTGTTGAGCACATAGGGGAAGTCATACTGCCCTTTGCTGGCCGGGCGCGACTTCAGCTCTTCGACGATAAACGCCTCGGCGCGGTCGTTGATCTCCATGGTGGAGATGCCTTCGACGATGACCTCATCGAGCATTGCAAACACTTTGGCCAGCAGGGCGCCGGAATGGCGCATTTTGGCAATCTCTTCCGGCGTTTTAATCACGATCTGTTTCACCCGACAATCTCCTTCAGCGTCAGCGCGTTATCTTTCATCATTTTTTTTACCAGTTGCGGGTAGGTCAGTTCCGGATGGAACTCCGCCAGCATGCCGATCTTGATCCAGTACTCGGCCTGCGCGTTGATCGAACGCGTCATGGTCAGGCTGGCGAGGCGCAGATCGTCATGCAGCACGTCCGAAATTTTTACGATGCCCATCGGCGTCTCCATAAATGAACAATATATGAAGTGTATACGTTTAGGATGGTCGCGATGTGGCATTCTGTGGCGTAGGAAGATTCTGGCAACAACGATTGCCGCCGCCAGACAATGCGTTTATTGTGATGAACGACTTTTTTGCCATGATTTTTCAGAAGGATTTAAGGCGTGACTAAACTACGTGTTGGGGTGATTTTTGGCGGTAAATCGGCGGAGCATGAGGTGTCGCTGCAGTCGGCCAAAAACATTGTGGATGCAATCGACAAAGAGAAGTTTGACGTCACGCTGCTGGGGATCGACAAACAGGGGCAGTGGCACATCAACGACGCCTCCAACTACCTGCTCAACGCCGAGAACCCGGCGCTGATCGCGCTGAACCGCTCGAACAAGAACGTGGCGCTGATCCCGGGCCAGGAAAAACAGCAGCTGATCGAAGCGGGCAGCGCCGGCGCGCTGGGCCAGCTCGACGTCATCTTCCCGATCGTGCACGGCACGCTGGGGGAGGATGGCTCGCTGCAGGGGCTGCTGCGCATGGCCAATATGCCGTTCGTCGGCGCCGGCGTGCTCGGTTCGGCGGTCAGCATGGATAAAGATGTGACCAAGCGCCTGCTGCGCGACGCCGGGCTGGCGGTGGCGCCGTTCGTCACCCTGACCCGCGCCAACCGCGCCGGGTTTACGTTTGAGCAACTGAGCGAGCGCCTCGGCCTGCCGTTGTTCATTAAACCGGCTAACCAGGGCTCCTCGGTCGGGGTCAGCAAGGTGGAAAACCGCGCCGAGTTCGACGCGGCGGTATTGCTGGCCTTCAGCTTCGATCACAAAGTGCTGGTGGAGTCGGCGATCGTCGGCCGCGAGATCGAGTGCGCGGTACTGGGCAATGACGATCCGCAGGCCAGCGTGTGCGGCGAGATCGTGCTGAGCGACGCTTTCTACTCCTACGACACCAAATACATCAATGAGCAGGGCGCTCAGGTGGTGGTGCCGGCGGCGATCGCGCCGGAAGTGAGCGACCACATCCGCGAGGTGGCGCTGAAGGCGTTCCGCACGCTGGAGTGCTTCGGGCTGGCGCGGGTGGATGTGTTCCTGACGCCGGACAACCAGGTGGTGATCAACGAAATCAACACGCTGCCGGGCTTCACCAACATCAGCATGTATCCCAAGCTGTGGGCCGCCAGCGGCGTCAGCTATCAGGCGCTGATCACGCGCCTGATCGAATTGGCGCTGGAGCGCCATCAGCAGGATCGCGCGCTGAACAGCTCGGTGTTCGATCGCTAAACGCGGTAGGGGGCGGCGGTGCCGCCCCGTCTATCATTTCACCGTCACGTCGATGTCGCCGAAATACTTCTTCGACAGCGCCGCCACCGTGCCTTGCTGCTTCACTTTGGCGATGGCGGCATCCAGTTTTTTCTTCAGCCCCTCATCCCCTTTACGCAGGCCGAAGGCGATGCCTTCACCGAGGATTTTGTCGTCGCGCACCGCCTCGCCGACGAAGGCGAAGCCCTTGCCGTCCGGCTGCGACAGGAAGCCGCTTTGCCCCGACGGCGCCATAACCAGCGTGGCGTCGAGCCGACCGGCTGCCAGATCGAGATAAACCTGATTCTGATCCTGATAAGACACCACGTCCACGCCCGCCGGCGCCCAATGGGTTTTGGCGTAAATCTCCTGAATCGATCCTTGCAGCACGCCCACGTGTTTGCCCGTCAGCGATTTGGCGTCGGGCAGCAAGCCGCTGCCGGATTTGGCGATCAGGCGGTTTGGCACCTGATAGATGGCGTCGGTAAAGGCGATCGCCTGGCGACGCTGTTCAGTCACGTTCATCGCCGAGTTGATGGCGTCGAACTTGCGCGCCTGCAGTGCCGGGATCAGGCTGTCGAACGAGGTTTCCACCCAGCTGCATTGCAACTGTGCGGCGGCGCACACCGCGTCGCCCAGCTCGATGTCGAACCCTTCCAGTTTGCCGCTGGCGGATTTGGACTCGAACGGCGGATACAGTGCTTCCAGGCCGAAACGCAGGCTTTTTTCCGCCGCCGACGAAGCGCCGGCGGCCAGCAGGCATCCGGCGGCGAACAGCGTTTTCAAAGCTTTCATAGGCAGTGCCCCTTTCCCATGGTCGGACAAAAAATTACACCTGGCTCAGGCGGCGCGCGCCTTCCAGCAGGGTCTCGTTATCTTTGGAAAAACTCAGCCGGATTAGGCCGGTATCGGTGCCGTCGCTGTAGAACGCCGACAGCGGGATCGTCGCTACCTTCGCTTCGCGGATCAAGCGTACGGCGAAATCATTGTCGCTTTCGTGACTGAAGCCGCTAAAACGGGCCAGCATGAAGAAGCTGCCGCGGCTGGGCAGTAGCTCAAAGCGCGAATCCTGCAGGGCGCTGGCCAGCAGATCGCGCTTTTGTTGGTAAAACGCCGCCAGCCCCAGGTAGCTCTGGGGATTGGCGAGCGCGGCGGCGAAGGCGTGCTGCATCGGCGTATCGGCGGAGAACACCATGAACTGGTGCACCTTGCGGATCTCGTCCATCAACGCCGCCGGCGCCAGGCAATAGCCAACGCGCCAGCCGGTGACGTGGTAGGTTTTGCCGAACGACGACACGATCACGCTGCGTTCCGCCAGCTGCGGATAGCGCGCCATGCTGTGGTGAATATCGCCGTCGAACACCACATGCTCGTAGACCTCGTCGGACAAGATCACGATATCGGTGTCGCGGGTCAGGGCGGTCAGGCGGTCGATATCCTGCGCGTCGAACACCGCGCCGGTCGGGTTGTGCGGCGTGTTGACGATGATCATGCGCGTTTTGCCGTTGATGGCGGCGGCCACTTCGTCCCAGTCGACGCGAAAGTCCTGCAGCGACAGTTTGATCGCCACCGGCGTGGCGCCCTGCAGGCGCACGATCGGTGCATAGCTGTCGAACGCCGGTTCGAAATAGATCACCTCGTCGCCGGGATGCACCAGCGCGCTGATCGCCGAGTACAGCCCTTCGCTGGCGCTGGCGATCACCGTGATTTCTTCGTCGGCGTCATAGCGCGCGCCATACAATCGTTCAGCTTTTTCTGCCAGAGCAGCACGTAACGCCGCCACGCCGCTCATCGGCGCGTATTGGTTATGACCTGCGTGCATGGCTTGCGCCGTTGCCTCGATCAGCTGTGGATCACCGGCGAAGTTGGGGGCGCCCTGCGACAGATTGAGGGCCTGGTGTTCGGCGCTGAGTTGGCCAATAACGGTGAAAATGGTGGTGCCGACGTCCGGCAGCTTCGAGCGGGATGAGCAGGCGCTCTGCATGATGGGCTCCAGGCAAACAGGGAAGTGTTGAGCGATTAAGCATCAGCCGGCGTAGGCGGACAAGGGAAAGTTTGTCATACTTGCCATGCACTACGATCATACCTAATCGAGGCCCGCTATGCCGATATCCCTGCCGTCGCTCGACGTGTTGAAAACCTTTGTGGTGGTGGCGCAACGCCTCAACTTTACCCATGCCGCCCGGCAGCTGCACCTGACGCAGGGGGCGGTCAGCCGGCAAATTCTCGGGCTGGAACAGCGTCTGGGCTATCCGCTGTTCAGCCGTCAGGCGCGCGGTTTGGCGCTGACGCCGCAGGGCGCGCAGCTGCTGGCGCCGGTGCAGCAGGCGCTGGGGCAGTTGGATGAAGCCCTGACGCGGGCCGCCGCACCGCCGGGGGCGCTGCGCATCAAATGCCCGACCTGCGCCATGCGCTGGGTACTGCCGCGCATCATTCGCCTGCAAAATGAACGGCCAGATATGCATATCGAGCTGACCGCTTCGGTGTCGCACGGCCTGGATTTCAGCACCGAGCAGTTTGACGCCGCGGTGGTATTCGGTCGGCCGCCGGGTAAAAAGCTGACCGCGCACTTGCTGTTCGATGAAATCCTCACGCCGGTCTGCACGCCGACGTTTCTGCCGCCGACGCCTCGGCTGGCGGATTTGACGGACAAAACCCTGCTGCACCCGACGCGCGATCGGCGCGACTGGCTGCGCTGGCTGAAAGCGGCGGGCGCCGATGCATTGCCGTCCGGCAAGGCCCAGCATTTCGATACCCTCGATCTGGCGATGAGCGCCGCGCTGCAGGGGTTCGGCATCGCCATCGGCGATCTGTGCCTGCTGGAGGAGGATATTCAGGCGCAGCGCATCGTGACGCCGTTCCCGCTCTGTGTCAGCAGCGGCGCGGCCTATTATTTGGTCTATCCTGAACGCACGGTAGCGCCGCCGACGTTAACCGCGCTGGTCGATTTTCTGGCGGCGGAGGCTGCCGACAGCCGCACCCGGCTGCGGAATTACCTGCCGATAACCTGTAATGCTTTGTAAACATTACCGATGCGAATTCCCTTGGCGATGAAACAGAGTGTGGCAAACTGTTTCTTCACTCCGATTAAACTCCGCGGCGTTGGCGGCGGAAACACGCCTGAGATAAAACAAGATGAAATGGCTTTGTGTGGTGAGTATGTTGTCCGGTCTGGCCCTCAGCCCGGCTTTTGCGCAGGAAACGCCGATAACGCAGGGTATTCACGCCCAGCAGCGCGACGCCTTCGTGTCCAACTTGATGAAGCAAATGACGCTGGAAGAGAAGATTGGCCAGCTGCGGCTGATCAGCGTCGGGCCGGATAACCCGAAAGAAGCGATTCGCGAGGGGATTCGCAAAGGGCAGATCGGCGCCATCTTCAACACCGTTACCCGGCCGGATATCCGGGTGATGCAGGATCAGGCGATGCAGCTCAGCCGCCTCAAAATCCCGTTGTTCTTTGCCTATGACGTGGTGCATGGCCAGCGCACCGTGTTCCCGATCAGCCTGGGGCTGGCGGCCAGCTTCGATCTGGAGGCCATTGCGCTCAGCGCCCGCGTGGCGGCGCAGGAGGCCAGCGATGACGGTCTGAACATGACCTTCGCGCCGATGGTCGATATCACCCGCGATCCGCGCTGGGGCCGGGTCTCCGAAGGCTTCGGCGAAGACACCTGGCTGGTCTCGAAAATCGCCAAGGTGATGGTCGACGGTTTCCAGAACGGCGATCCGGCCAAACCTGGTTCGGTGATGGCCAGCGTTAAGCACTTTGCATTGTACGGCGCCGTCGAAGGCGGCCGCGACTACAACACCGTCGACATGAGCCCGCTGCGCATGCATCAGGACTATCTGCCGCCTTACAAAGCGGCGGTGGACGCCGGCAGCGGCGGAGTGATGGTGTCGCTCAACTCGGTGAACGGCGTGCCGGCCACCGCCAACCCGTGGCTGCTGAAAGATCTGCTGCGCGAACAGTGGGGCTTTAAAGGCATCACCATCAGCGACCACGGCGCGATCAAAGAGCTGATTAAACACGGCGTGGCCGCTGACGCGCGCGACGCGGTGCGCCTGGCGATCACCTCCGGCGTCGACATGAGCATGAGCGACGAGTTCTACGACAAATACCTGCCGGGTCTGGTGAAAGACGGGCTGGTGTCTGAAAGCGATATCGACCGCGCCTGCCGCGACGTGCTGAACACCAAGTACGACATGGGGTTGTTCACCGATCCGTATGTGCATCTGGGCCCGGCGGGTTCCGATCCGCAGGACACCAACGCCGAAAGCCGTCTGCATCGCGCCGAGGCGCGGGTGGTGGCACGTAAAACAATGGTGCTGCTGAAGAACGATAAGCAGACGCTGCCGCTGAGCAAACAGGCGACCATTGCGCTGGTCGGGCCGATGGCCGACAGCCAGCGCGACGTGATGGGCAGCTGGTCTGCCGCCGGGGTGGTCAAACAGTCGGTCACCCTGCGTGAGGGGTTGGAGCGGGCGGTGGGCGACAAGGCGCGCATTCTGTACGCCAAGGGTGCCAACGTCACGCAGGATAAAGGCATCATCGACTATCTGAACGAGTATGAGCCGGCGGTGGCGTTCGATACCCGTTCGCCGCAGCAGATGATCGACGAAGCGGTGCAGGCGGCGAACAAGGCCGACGTGGTGGTAGCGGTGGTGGGCGAATCGCAGGGCATGGCGCACGAGGCCTCCAGCCGCGCCGACATCACAATCCCGCAGAGCCAGCGCGATCTGATCGCCGCGTTGAAAGCCACCGGCAAGCCGCTGGTGCTGGTGCTGATGAACGGCCGGCCGCTGGCGCTGAGCTGGGAGAGCGAGCAGGCGGACGCCATGCTGGAAACCTGGTACAGCGGCACCGAGGGCGGCAACGCGGTGGCGGACGTGCTGTTCGGCGATTACAACCCGTCGGGCAAGCTGCCGATGACCTTCCCGCGCTCGGTCGGCCAGATCCCGATGTACTACAACCATCTGAACACCGGTCGTCCGTTCGGCAAGGAGAATCCGGGCAAGTACACCTCGCGCTACTTCGATTCGCCGAACGGCCCGCTGTATCCATTCGGCTACGGCCTGAGCTACACCACCTTCAGCCTGTCGGACCTGAAATTGTCCAGCCCGACGATGGTGCGCAACGGCAAGCTAACCGCCAGCGTCACGCTGAAGAATACCGGCAAGTACGACGGCGCCACGGTGGTGCAGCTGTATCTGCAGGATGTGACCGCCTCGGTCAGTCGGCCGGTGAAAGAGCTGCGCAACTTCAAGAAAGTGACGCTGAAGGCCGGTCAGTCGCAGCAGGTTGAGCTGCCGATTAGCGAAGACGATCTGAAGTTCTACAACGCCAGCCTGAAATGGGGGGCGGAGCCGGGTAAATTCAACGTGTTCGTTGGCCTGGATTCCGACAACGTGCAGGCGCAAAGCTTTACGCTGAAGTAACCTTTTCCCCCTCTTTCACTGCGGTGGGAGAGGGGGCATCCATCCCTTTCCGCTAACGTCACCGGAGCTTGCCTCATGAAACGCTATCTGGACTGCAGCGCCAGCGATCTGGCCGATATCGGCAAAGCCGATCTGCTCTATGCCATCCGCGCCAGCGAAGGGCGCATCCTGGTCAGCGAAACCATCGCGGTCACTCAGCCGCTGCTCAATAACGTCACCAACGCCGAGCTGGCGGCCAGCCAGGGCGCCGATCTGCTGCTGTTGAATCTGTTCGACGTCGATCGTCCGCACATCGCGGGCCTGCCCGCCGACGTGCCGCCGCATGAGGCGCTGCGCACGTTGCAGCGTCTGACCGGGCGGGTGATCGGAGTGAATCTGGAGGCCGTCGATCCGGCCTTCGCCACCGAACATAACGACTTTTGGCAGATGACGGCGGGCCGCGCCGCCACCGCCGAGAATGCCCGTAAGCTATATCAACTCGGCGCGCGCCTGCTGGTGCTGACCGGCAACCCGAACAATGGCGTCAGCAATCAGGCGATTGCCGCCGCGCTGAAAGCGATTCGCGATGAAGTGGGCGACGAGATGGTGCTGGTGACCGGCAAGATGCACGGCGCCGGCATTGTGCGCGAAAGCGGCAGCCAGCTGATCGGCGAGCAGGACATTGCGCTGTTCGTGGAGAACGGTGCGGACATCGTGCTGTTGCCGGCGCCGGGCACCATTCCCGGCATGTCGCAGGAAAAAGTGGCGGCGTTGATCGCCTTTGCCCAGCGGCAGGGCGCGCTGGCGATGACGGCGATCGGCACCTCGCAGGAGGGAGCCGACGTGCAGACCGTGCGGCAGATTGCGCTGATGAGCAAAATGGCCGGCGCGGACCTGCACCATATCGGCGATACCGGCTTTCTGGGGCTGGCGCTGCCGGAAAACATCTTCGCCTACAGCGTGGCGATTCGCGGCGTGCGCCATACCTACAGCCGCATGGCGCGTTCGGTGAACCGCTAAGCCTGGGTTTTTTGCGCCGTCACGATGCTGTAGTAGCCGAGCGACGGTATCACCTGCGGCGCAGTGAAGCCGACGTCGCTCAACAGGCCGCTGATCTCCTTGCCGGAGTATTGGCGGCCCTGGGTTGTCCAACTGAGCATCAGCAGATTGTAACCGGCGAGGGTTGGCGGGCCGCCGGCATCGTCGAATAGCGCCTCGTGTATCACTATTCTCCCGCCGACGGGCAGCGCATCGTAGCTTTTCTGCGCCAGAAAACGGTTTTTATCCGGCGTCCAGTCGTGGAAAACATTAGAGTACACATGCAGATCGGCGGCGGGGTAAGGGTCTCGCCACATGTCCCCGCCGCAGTGGGTGATACGCGAGCTTAAACCGTATTGCCGGGCGTACTCGTCCGCCAGTGGGCCTATTTCCTGCAGGTCGAACACGATACCCTTCAGCTCGGGCCAATGGGTTGCCAGGCCGATGGCGTGTGCGCCGGAAGCGCCGCCGATATCCAACGCCACGCGATGCGCTGCCAAGGGAAGCCGCGTCGGCCAAACGCAGGCGGAACCGATGCTCAGGCTGTGCATGGCGCGCGTGAATTGGCGCGCTTTTTCCGCATCAAACTCGTGCGTGGCGAAGACTTCCGGTTCGCCATAGGCCTGCGAGGCGTTTTTCCGAATGGCGCACTCCATATTTTTTAACGAGAAGGTTTCACTGTTCTCATACAGTAAATCCCAATAGTAACCAAAGTAGTGAGGGCTCTTTTTTAGCAGAAAGCTTTCGGTTTCGGGAGCGAGCGTCAATTTTCCGCCGTCGGCGATAATTAATTTTAAAGACTGCAACGCCATCATCAACGCTTCAGCCGGTCGTCTCTGCAGATGCGCTGTGAAACAAATATCTGTTAACGTGCAGGGAGATTCAGCGATAAACTCAAATATACCCAGGCGATGCGCGATAAGCACCGCCGGATAAAGATATAAATTCATCGTGATATCGAGAATTTTCTGGTTGTCGCACTGCGGCGGCAGGATGGCCTGTTGCATGTGAGCCCTCTCTCACTGAGCCATGGGGCGTTATAACAGGCTATGCCATGCCAGGGGTTTTCGCAACGCGCGGCGTGGAGATGAACGCTTTCGTTGAAAATAATCTCTTCATGAAATTATTTATTATTCGTATTTTGAAAGATAATTCCTGACGAGAGAGTAATAGCGCAGAGCCGGGGATTATTACCCAGCCATGCGTTTTTATTTTATCAGAGGTTAACTTAATCACAGTTATTAACGCGTTAAGGTTGTGTTAATCTAGGCCGTCGTTATGCCGTACCGGTATTCACATTCTTTTTGTGAATAATTCAAACTTAACTACTTCATTATTAAAACGAGTTAACAATGAAAAAAACTATTCTGACCGGCGTGATTGCCGCGACCCTGGGCCTGTTCAACACCGCTAGCGCCGAAGGGATGGACCCTGCTGCATTGAAAAACGTCTATGACATTACGCGTAATACCAGCGGGCTGATGTCCTACTGCGTCGATAAAGGTTTCCTGAAAGCGGAGAGCATCGACAACGCCAAGAAAATGGTGGCCTACGTGGCGGCTATTCCCGGCGGTGTCGACACCCGCGACGGCGACAAGCGCGAAGCGATGGGCCGTGAAGGCAATGTGCTGAACGACGACGGCAAAGTGGTCGCGTTGGAGAAGGAAGCGCCACAGGGTCTGCAGGCATGGTGCCAGCAGGCTGACGAAGGGATCCGCCAGGGTCTGACGTCTATCGGCCAATAAGCGCTTTTTACGCGCTCGTTCTGGTTCTCAGGATCTGCCGGCGTTCCGGCGGATCCGATTCTTGCTCATCGTTATCTCCTCGTTTTTCTTCCTGCATATATGGCATAGGGTTTGATCTCGCTGATTGTTTCGCCATGCTCATCGCTATATTATTAGCTATATAACGATAATCAACCGGTCACTGCCATGTTTAACTTTCTCCCGCGCCTGATGCTGGCGCTCGCGTTGTTCTCTACCGCCGCCCTGGCGGATCGCCAGGTCACCGATCAGCTCAACCGTCAGGTCACGCTGCCCGATCACATTACCCGTGCCGTGGTGCTGCAACACCAGACGCTGAACCTGTTGGTGCAGCTTGATGCGATGCCGCAGGTGGTCGGCGTGCTCAGCAGTTGGAAAAAGCAGCTGGGGCCAAACTACCTGCGGCTGGCACCGACGCTGGCAACCCTGCCGATGCCGGGCGATCTGACTTCGGTGAATATTGAAAGCCTGCTCGGCCTGCATCCACAGGTGGTGTTTGTGGCCAACTATGCGCCGCCGGAAATGATTGCGCAGATCGAACGGGTGGGCATTCCGGTGGTGGCTATTTCGCTGCGCCGCGAGGCGGCCGATCAGGCGGGCAAAATGAACCCCCAGCTGAGCGATGAAGATCGGGCCTATACGCTGGGGCTGCAGGACGGTATTCGGCTGATTGGCGAAGTCATGGAGCGTCAGCCTCAGGCTGAAGCGCTGATTAAGGACGTCACTCAGCAGCGTGCCCTGGTCGCCGAACGGCTGGGCACGCTGCCGGACGATCGGCGGGTGCGGGTGTATATGGCCAACCCCGATCTCACCACCTACGGTGCCGGCAAATATACCGGGTTGATGATGCGGCACGCGGGTGCGCTCAACGTGGCGGCGAAAGAGATTCAGGGGTTTAAACAGGTCTCTATCGAGGATGTCCTGAAGTGGGATCCGGCGGTGATTTTTGTGCAAGAACGCTACCCGGACGTGGTGAAACAGATCCTGACGTCACCGCAGTGGCAGCCGATTGACGCGGTGAAGAATAAGCGGGTCTACCTGATGCCGGAGTACGCCAAGGCCTGGGGATATCCGATGCCGGAGGCGATGGCGTTGGGTGAGTTGTGGATGGCGAAAAAACTTTACCCGCAGCGTTTTGCCGATATCAATCTGCAGCAGCGGGTCGATACTTACTATCAACGCTATTACCGCGCCACCTGTTGCCAGAGCGGGCAATGAAGCTGGGTTGGCTGGCGCTGCTGACGCTGTGCTGTGCGCTGTTTTCGCTCGGCGTTGGCCGCTTTCAGGTGCCGATAACGCACAGCCTGATGATTTTGCTGGAGCCGTTCACCGGGCAGCATTATGCAGGCATCGATGCTATTCAACGTCAGGTGATCCTGGGCGTGCGCGTGCCGCGGGTGCTGTTGGCGATGGGCGCCGGCGCGGCGCTGGCCCTGTGTGGCGCGGCTTTGCAAGGCGTCTTTCGCAACCCGCTGGTCGATCCGCATATTATCGGCGTGTCTTCCGGCGCGGCGTTTGGCGGCACGTTGGCTATCCTGCTCAGCCTGCCGCTGGCGGCGCTGCTGCTGTCGGCTTTTGTTTTCGGCATGGCGGCGCTGCTGTTGATTTTCACCCTCACCAGCGCCATTGCACGGCGCAATATTCTCTCGTTGGTACTGGCGGGGGTGATCCTCAGCGGTTTTTTCTCCGCCTGCGTTAGCCTGATGCAATATCTGGCGGATACCGAAGAGAAGCTGCCGAGCATCGTATTTTGGCTGCTCGGCAGCTTTGCCACCGCCGATCGGCAAAAGCTGCTGATGCTGTTTTTGCCTTTACTGTTGGCCGGCGGTCTGCTGCTGGCGCTGCGCTGGCGCATCAATCTGCTGTCGTTAGGCGATGAAGATGCCGGTGCGCTCGGCATCAACGTTGAGCGTACCCGCTGGCTGATACTGACGCTGTGTGCCGCCATCGTGGCCGCTCAGGTGGCGGTCAGCGGCAGCATCGGGTGGGTCGGTCTGGTGATACCGCACGTCGCAAGACGCCTGGTGGGGCCGGATCACCGGCGCCTGTTGCCGGCTTCGCTTTGCCTGGGCGCCCTGTACATGCTGTTGATCGACGATTTGGCACGCACGTTGAGCAGCAGCGAAATCCCGCTGGGCATCCTGACCGCGCTGATAGGTGCGCCGCTGTTCGCGCTGCTGCTGCGCCGCGCGCAAGTGAGAGGCTGGCATGACTGACACCTTATTGGCCGCCAGGGGCGTGAGTTTCGCCTGGCCGGGCGGGGCACCGCTGTTCCAGCATCTGGACATTCAGCTGCGGCGCGGTGAAGTGCTGGCGGTATTGGGCCCGAATGGGCGCGGTAAAAGCACGCTGCTGCAGCTGTTGTTAGGCAGCCTGACGCCGCAATCCGGCGAGATTGAGCGCAGCGGTGAGATAGGCTTTGTCCCGCAGCACTTTTCGCCGCCGTTTGCCTATCGGGTGCTGGATATCGTGTTGATGGGGCGAGCACGCCATGTCGGCCTGTTCCGTTCCCCGTCAGCCAAGGATCATCGGCTGGCCAGAGAAGCGTTGCAGTCGTTGGATTTACAGCACCTGGCAGAGCGTGAGTTTGGCAGCCTATCCGGCGGCCAACGCCAGTTGGTGATGATCGCCCGCGCATTGGCGATGCGCTGCGAGGTGTTGATTCTGGATGAACCGACTTCGGCGCTGGATCTGCATTACCAGGATCGGGTATTGAGCCTGATGGCGCGCCTGGCGCGGGAACAGCAGTTGGCGGTGGTGTTCTCCACGCATCAGCCCAACCATGCTCACGCGGTCGCCGATCGGGCTTTGCTGCTGGGCAAGGAAGGGCGTAGCCGGCTAGGGGCCTGCCGCGAGGTGTTAACGGCGCAATCCCTGTCACCTCTGTTCGAGCTGGCGATCGAACGGGTGCCGCTGACGGTGGCGGGCCGCCGCTACGCGACGCTGGTGCCGCTGTATCGCAGCCAAATGGAGCGACATGATGAGTGATATCCTGCTGTTTGCCGCCGGCAGCCTGCGGCTGGCGTTTGCGCCGCTGCTGTCGGCGTTTCAGCGACACGCCGGGCAAAAAGTCACGGCGGAATTCGGCCCGGCGGGGTTGTTGCGCCAACGGATAGAGAACGGCGAGCGGCCACAGCTGTTCGCCTCGGCCAACGTGGCGCACCCGCAAAGGTTGGCGGATCTCGGGATGGCGGGGGCGGTGCAGGTTTTTGCGCGCAATCGGCTCTGCGTGACGGTTCGCAACGTGCCGGCATTAACCGAGCGTCCGCTTCCTGAGGTCTTGTGCGATCCGCGCTGGCGGCTGGCCACTTCGACACCGGGAGCGGATCCTTCCGGCGATTATGCACAGCGGCTCTTCGAACGCTGCGAGCAATACTGGCCGGGGCAAGGGGAAGCGCTACGCCGGCGGGCGTTACCGTTAGTCGGCGGGATAGATTCTGCACCGGTGCCGGCAGGCCGACTGGCGGCGGAGTATCTGATAACCCGCGGGCAGGCGGATATTTTTCTCGGTTATGCCAGCTATGCTCCGGCTTTAGCGGCCTACCCGGCGTTGGCGGTGCGGCCGCTGGCGCCGCCGTTGGATATCGAGGCGGATTATGGTTTATGCCTGTTGGATGATGGCGCGCAGCGGTTGGCCGCATTTATCTTGAGCGAACAAGGGCAGGACATACTGAGCCGACACGGATTTATGCGGCACACGAGGTGACTCGCCGGGCCTGGCGGCCCGGAGAATCTTACCAGAATAGCGGCGTGGTGTTTTCAGCTAAAAACGCCAGCAGCGTTTCATTGACCGCAGCCGGATTTTCCTTGTTGCTGATATGCCCCGCGTTGGGGATCAGCACGTGCCGACAGCCGAGAAGATCGGCCATGCGCTGGCCTTCCGCCGGCGGGCGCGGTTTATCCTGCGCACCGGTGATGACGATGCTGGCGGCGGTGATGTTTTCCAGCAGTGGCAGCTTGTCGGGCCGACCGAAGATCATCCGGCCCAGCGGTACGATGCTCTCGCGAAGACGATCGGCGGGCAGGCTTTGCAGATGGGCCAGCAACGGCTGCGACAACGCATCGGGCACCTCGTCGGAATAAAACTGCGCGGCGATATATTCCAGCAGCGGAGACGTGATGGCGCCGGCCTGTTCGACGGCCGCCAGCATGCCCATATAACGCTGCCGCGCTTCTGGGGTTTCGTCGCCCAGGTAGCTGTCCAGCAGCGCCAGCACTTTCACCCGCTCCGGCGCCAACGCCGCCAGTTCGGCACCCCACATGCCGCCGACGGACAGGCCGACGATGCCGAACTCTTCAATATCCAAATGATCCATCAGCGCCAAATGATCGGCGGCGATATCCGACAGGCTGTTTCGCCCGGGCGGCAGCGCCGGTGAATCGCCGTGGCCCCAGAGATCCGGCACGATCAGGCGGTAGCGTTTAGCCAGCGCTTCGAACTGCGGCGCCCACATGTTCAGATCGAACAAATAGCTGTGGCCCAGCAGCAATGGAAAGCCTGAACCTACGTCGAGATAATGCAGGGATTTGCCCATCGTTGGCATCTTATCGGTTCCTTATAAAAAAGAGTCCCGGCTGCTTATATCACACTCATATTCAACCCACGGTATTAATTTACCTTAAATTACTCAGGTGGAAGCTTATTTTTAATTATCCATTGCTAACAAGACGTCAATGAAAGGTGACATTAAGGATAATATTCTGGTCGACGCCAGAGCCTTGGTTTATGCTGGCGCCCCTTTCGAGATGGAATAGATAAACAGGGTGTTGCGATGAAAAGACTTTTCAGACTATTAATTATTTTGCTTGTCATTTTGCTGCTGGCGGCGGTGCTGTGGTGGTTCTTCGGGCGTGGTAATCCGAATGCGCTGTGGCAAATCGTCAGCCAACAGTGCGTGCCCAATCAGCAGCAGAACAACGATCCGGCGCCCTGCTTAAAGGTAGATTTAACCGAAGGTTATGTGTTGTTTAAGGACAGCAAAGGCCCCTATCACGACCTGGTGATGCCAACCGAAAAGGTCAGCGGCATCGAGAGCCCGGCATTGCAGACGGAGCACGCGCCGCCTTATTTCGCCCAGGCGTGGAATAACCGGGAACATATATCCAGCGAGTTGGGTAAACCGCTAAAAGATGCGTGGCTTTCTCTGGCGGTCAATTCGGAATATGGTCGCTCTCAGAATCAGCTGCATATTCACGTTGCCTGCCTGCGTCAGGATGTCTATAACGCGCTGGGGCAGCAGGCGGAGCAATTAGATCAACAGTGGCGCCCGCTGGCGGTGAAATTGGTCGGCCACCAATATCTGGCCAGAAAATTGGCGGGCACCGATTTAACTCAGGAAGATCCTTTCCGTTTACTGCACAACTATGTGGTCGAGCAGGGCGACAGCATCGGCAATTATGGCCTGGCGCTGGCGGTCAGCCCACAGGGCGAGATGCTGCTGTTGGCGAACCGCCTGAAGTTGACCGATCTGAACCTGGGCTCGGCCGGCGAAATTCAGGACTATCAATGCGCAGTGGCGGGAAACTGAAGGTGATGATAACCCGCCGGCTGTGTTAGCCGGCGGCTGTCGGGCGGTCAGAGCTTCTTCAGCAGTTCCAGCCGCTGCGCTTCGCTTTTTTCCGCCAATCCGTCGATGGCCAGCTTGATGATGTCGGAACGAGTGATGCGCACGATGCCGCTGCGCGCCGCCTGGACGATCACCTCATCGATGGCTTCAATGTGGTTGTCCGTCAGGCTGACGGAAATCGCCTTATAGGTGCGCTTGCGGCCGGCCGGTTTGGCTTCCGGCGCGGGCGCCGCGACCGGCAGCGTGTGCGAGGTGGCGCTGTTGATGAATTCGTCTTCAGACATGCGGTGGGTGGGGGTGCGTTTTTTCACAGGATCACCTCTTTCACCAGGCATTCAATTTCGCTCTGCGCCTTTTCGTTGTTCGCCTCATGCACGGTGATGGCTTCGCCCCAGGCGTCGCGGTAAATCTTGCGGTCGCACAGACGGTTGCTCACCAGGTTGAACTCCGGGTATTCGCTCAGCACCTGCGCCGCTTCGTTGGCTTCATTAATGAAGATATTGGTCGGGCACATGTTCAGCACAATGTAGCCTTTGACCTTCTCGTTGTATTCCTGCGCGGTGGAGAACATCTCCGACAGATAGCCGATGGTGTCGAGATCCATCTGCGAAGGGCGCAGCGGCGAGAGGAACAGGTCGGCGGCCAGCAGCCCGGAGCGCAATTCGGCGCTGTCGCGGCCGGCGGTGTCGACGATCACGTAGTCGTAATGGCGATCCAGCTCCAGCAGCGTTTCCTTGATTTTGCCCGATGCGGCCACCACCGGAATGTGCGGCAACCCTTCGACGTTCTGACGGTCGTTGTACCAGGTCATGATCGATTTCTGGTCGTCGGCATCGACGATGATCGCCGTCTTGCCTTGCTTAAGAATCAAATACCCGGCGATATTCACCGCTTTCGTCGACTTGCCGACGCCGCCTTTTTGCGAGCCAATCAGAACAATCATGCTGCCATCTCTCAAGTTATTAAGCAGGTAACTTATTAAGTTAATGCGCTTATTAGGTTGATAATCAAACAGGTTAACAAGAACAACTCGCGAACAATATGCACCAACTGAGGCGGCTTGCCAAGCCAGTATGTTGTTAACTGCGCAGCTTATTTTGCGGTGAATTGCCCGGGTGGGTAAGTAGGAATTCTCTGGGAAGTGGCGATGCGGAGGTGAGTTCTATTAATTTAACAGCTTAATAAGTTAGTTACCTATTAAGCTGTTGCCGACATTATTTCTTCATCATCGCCTTCAGGTTGGCGAACGGGTTGTGGGTGGCGACGCCGATATCTTTTTGCGCATCTTCACCGGCCACCACCGTCGAACCGTATTGATCGGCCTCGGTGTATTTCGAGTGTTCGTGGTCGTGGCAATACAGACACAGCATTTCCCAGTTGCTGCCGTCTTCCGGGTTGTTGCTGTGATCGTGATCGATATGGTGCACCGTCAGCTCGCGCAGGTTGGAATAAACGAATTCGCGCGAGCAGCGCCCGCACACCCAGGGGAACAGTTTCAGCGCTTTTTCGCGGTAGCCGGTTTCCAGCTTCGCATAGTTTTTGGGGATATAGGCCATGGTGGTTGTCCGTCGTGAATCACTATGCGGTAAATAATACCACACTGCGTGCGGCTACAACGTGCGGCTCATCCTGCCGCTAGCGAAACGTCTCCACCGCCCAGTCGATAAACGCCCGCAGCTTGCCGCTGAGGTGGCGATTGGACGGGTAGACCACGTACATCTGTTCCGGCGGCGGCTGCCAGTCGTGCAGCAGGCTGACCAGCTCACCGCTGTCGAGGTGCGGCTGCGCCATAAAGCGATAGGTCTGGATGATGCCCAATCCGGCCAGGCTCGCCGCCAGCAGCGCGTTGCCTTCATTGATGCTGACCGGGTAGCGCTGTTGAATGGCGATCTCTTGGCCGTGTTCGGCATAGCGCTGCGGATGGATGCGGTCGTTAAGCGGGTGGCGATAGTGCACCATCGGAAAACCCTGCTCCAGATCGCACGGGTGGCGCGGCGTACCGTGAAGCGCCAGGTAGGCCGGGGTGGCGCAGCTGACCCAGTCCAAATCGAACAGGCGCCGGGCGATCAGGCTGGAGTCGGCCAGCGGGCCGCTGCGGATCACGCAGTCGGCACTGTCGCTGATCAGATCGATCACGCGGTCGCCGACGCTCAGATCGATCTGTATCTGCGGGTAGCGCGCCAGAAAGTCGGGCAGTGCAGGCAGCAGCAGGCGGCGTGCGGTGCCGCCGCCGGTGTCGATGCGCAGCACGCCCTGCGGAGAGCTTTGCGACTCGGTCAGGCAGCCTTCCATCTGTTGCAAATCCGCCAGCCACTTCACCGTATTCTGGTAATAACATTCGCCTTCGCGGGTGACCGACACGCTGCGGGTGGTGCGCTGAAACAGCTTGGTCTGCAGGTGATCCTCCAGATTCTGGATCAGCTTGGTCACCGTGGCTTTCGGCATGCCCAGCGACTCGGCGGCGCGGGTGAAGCCGCCGGTTTCCACCACGCGGTTAAATACCCGGATGGCGAGCAAATGATGGTCCATAGGTTCTCAACGCCATACCCCGGCGACGGCCGGGGCATGTTTCTGCAGATAGATAATGATTAACACTGTTTAGCGCCAATCGCGCCGGAGCGCAAGCTGAGGCCGAACACCAGCGTGGCGGACAGGATCAGCGCGCCGCCGAACAGCATGGCGCTGCTGACGCCCTGCCAGTCCACCACCTCGCCGCCCAGCAGTGCGCCGGAAGCCAGCGCGATCTGAATGACGCACACCAACAGCGCCTGGCCGGCTTCCGGCGCCTGCGGTACGGCGGCGAACATCCAGTTGGTGGCGCATACCGGCACGGCACCAAAGGCCAGCCCCCACACTAACACCATCAGCGTGGCGCCGCCGAGGCCGCTGAGCAGCGGCGAAACGATTAAAATGCCCGCCAGCATGGCGGCGATCAGAATAAAGGTGGCGCGCAGGCTGTATTCTCCCAGACGCTCGCCGAGGAAGGTGCCCAGCAGGCCGATGGCGCCGTAGGCCAACAGCTGCAGCGAGATAGCCGATGGGCTGAGGACGAACACCTGTTGCAGCAGCGGCCGCAGATAGGTGTAGGCGGCGAAGTGGCCGATGAACAGCAGCACGATGGCGATCAGGCCGATGCGCGCCATCGGCAAGCGCAGCGGCAGCACCAGATCGCGCGGCGTGACCGGCCGGGAAGGCGGTACCGACGTGAGCAAACGCAGCTGCGCCAACAGCACACCGACCGCCAATGCCGCACCGCCGAAGAAGGCGGCGCGCCAGCCGAACAGATCGCCGATCAGCGCCCCGGCCGGTACGCCGCACACCGCGCCGACCGAGATGCCGCTGAGGATCAGCGCGGTGGCGCGCCCCTGGCTGGCTTCCGGCACCAGATGGCGGCCGTAGTTGGCGGCGAACGACCAGAAGCCGCCGACGCAGATGCCCAGCAGCACGCGGCCCAGCAGCATCATCGGGAAGTTGATGGCCAATGCCGCCACCAAATTGGAGACGATCAGCAGCAGCGATAGCCCCAACATCAGTAAACGCCGATCCAGACGGCCGGACATCAGACTCAATGCGGGGGCGGCCACCGCCGCCACGATACCGGGCATGGTGACCATCAGTCCGGCGGTGCCGGTGCTGACGCCGAGCGAGGGGGCGATGTTGGTCAATAGGCCGATCGGCAAAAACTCGGTGGTGACCATGACAAAACAGGCGACCGTCAGCGAAAAGATCGCCAGCCACGGGGATGATGCAGGGTTATCTTTATTATTCAGCATAATGCCGCTCGTTTCAGGTGAATACGCAGGCCGCGTTCGGGGCGCGGCGTGACCGAAATCACAATTTACGGCAGGTGAGAGCGGCAGATAAATCCATTCACGGTAGTTACACTGTTTCTGAGGGGGAACAATCGCGGCGGCGAGTTAAAGCGCGGCTTGCGCCGCGCCGAGGGGAAAGGAATAAAACGGCATAAGGTTATGACCGAATGCCGCGTGGTGCTTATAGCCCGGGCGCTTTCCACAGCGAGGTGGTCAGGCCGTTGTCCACCAGCGTCAACTGATCGGCGTAGACCCGTCGCCAGGTTTCTTTCTGTTCCTGATACAGCGCGTGATGGGTCATGTCCGGCTGATGCTCGCGCTCCCAGCGCACCAGGCGCTCACCGGTCTCGGCCAGCGACTCGTACAGCCCGGCGCCGACGCCGGCGGCGATCGCGCAGCCCAGCGCGGTGGCCTCTTTCACCACCGGCACCCGTACCGTCAGCCCGGTGACGTCGCTGAGGATCTGGCTCCACAGTTTACCCTTCGCACCGCCGCCGGCGAACACCAGCGAGCGCGCCTGCACGCCGGAGAAGGCGGCGATCTGTTCCAGGTTGCAGGCGGAGACGATGGCGGCGTTCTCCTCCAGCGCGCGGAACAGCGTCTGTTTGTTGCAGCGCTCCGGGTCGATCGACATATTGATGAACGACGGTGCCGCGTGGTACCAGGTTTTGAAATGCATGGCGTCGGAAAAGATCGGCATCACGCCGTAGGCGCCCGGCGGCACTCTGGCCGCCATCTCTTCCAGCAGGCTATAGGCATCGACGCCCAGCCGCTCCGCCAGCAATTTTTCCTCCGCACAGAAAGCGTCGCGGAACCAGCGCATGGTCAGGCCGGTAAAGAAGCTGATGGATTCCGCCTGCGCCATGCCGGGAATGACGTGAGGGTTGATGCGGATGTTCATCTCCGGATCGATGGCCGGCTCCGGCAGGTTGACGATCTGCTGCCAGAAGGTGCCGCCGAGCACCGCTGTCTGCCCGGCGCGCACGATGCCAAGCCCCAGGCTGCCGAGCTGCACGTCGCCACCGCCCATCACCACCGGGGTGCCGCGCAGCAGCCCGCTCTCCTGCGCCGCCTGTTCGGTGACGCGCCCCAGCACGCTGCCGGTCTCTTTCACCGGCGACAGAATATCGGCGCGCAGCCCGGCCATATCGAGCAGCGCCGGCCGCCAGTCGCGGCTGGTCAGGTCCAGCATGCCGGTGGTGCCGGCGTTGGAGGGATCGACCGCCAGCTCGCCGCTCAGCATGTTGGCCAGCCAGTCGCTGATCATGGTCAGCGTCGCCGCCTGGCGATAGATGTCCGGCCGGTGGTGCGCCAGCCACAGCAGGCGCGGCATGGCGCTCAGCGCCAGCGTTTGGCCGGAGTACTGATACACCTCACGTTCGAAGCCGTGATGATGCAGTTCCTTCAGTTCGCTGACCTCATGGCTGGCGCGCGCATCGACGTTGGCGCAGGCCCAGATCGGCACGCCGTTGCGATCGTACAGAACGATGCCTTCGCGCATTGAGCAGCAGGCCACCGCGCGGATCGCCTGAGCGCTCAATCCAGCGCGTTGCATCGCCTGGCGGATGCACTGGCAGGCCAGCTGCCAGTTGCGACTGAGATCAAACTCCATCGAGCCTGGCACGCCCGGCACCGCCAGGTGTTGCCACTCCGCCTGGCCGTGCGCGATCTGGTTGCCCGCCAAATCGAAGATCACCGCGCGAATGCTGCCTGTTCCTGCATCCAGCGCCATCAAGTAGTTATCCATAGCCTATGCTCTCAGGGGGAGGAGTGTTAACTATAGATGCCGCCGTCTTCCCTCGCCGGGGGTGAGGCGGGCATCGCCGATGCGATTTGTGAGCCAGGCGGCAAAATTGCCGTTGCGGCAGGGCAATCGACGGGAATAAACCTATGGTTGGAAAGCGCCATGCTACGGCGCGCCGTTCAAACAAGGAGCTGTCATGCACGTCACATTGGTAGAGATCAACGTTAAACAGGACAAAATCGACGAATTTATCGACGTTTTCCGCGCCAATCATCTGGGGGCGATCGAAGAGCCGGGCAACCTGCGTTTCGACGTGTTGCAGGATGAGCATATTCCGACGCGGTTTTATATCTACGAAGCCTATCGCGACGAGCAGGCGGTGGCGGCGCATAAGCAGACCCCACACTATCTGCAGTGCGTGGAGAAGCTGGAAGCGCTGATGACCGGCCCGCGCAAGAAGACCACCTTTATCGGCCTGATGCCGGAATAAGCGCCGGCGTTTGCCGGTGTCCATGCGCCCGGTTTGGTTGTAATCTGCAAGGTAAAGCGAATTTTCAATGGGATAAGCGGGGCGAGGATGACATTGCGCGATCGGCTGTTGGCGCTGTTAGTGGTGGTGATTTGGGGCGTGAATTTTGTCGTAATCAAGTTCGGCCTGCAGGGCATGCCGCCGTTTCTGTTGGCCGGGATGCGCTTTTTGCTGGTGGCGTTGCCGGCGATCTTTTTTATCCCGCGCCCGACGATCCCATGGAAATGGCTGTTGCTGTACGGCATGACCATGAGCTTCGCGCAATTTGCCTTTCTGTTCGTCGCCATTAAGCTGGGCATGCCGGCGGGGCTGGCCTCGCTGGTGCTGCAGGCGCAGGTGTTCTTCACCCTGCTGTTGGGGGTCGTGCTGATGGGGGAAAAGCTGCGCGTCAACCATTTCGTCGGCATCGCTATCGCCAGCGGCGGCATGCTGGTGCTGGCGCAGGCCAGCCTGCATAAGCCGGGCAGCGGCGCGGTCCCTCTGGCAGGCCTGCTGCTGACCCTGGCAGCGGCGTTTTCCTGGGCGCTGGGTAACCTGACCAACAAGAAGATCCTGGCCGGTTTCCCACAGCGCAACATTTTGTCGCTGGTGGTGTGGAGTGCGCCGATCCCGGTCGTGCCGTTCCTGGTCTGCAGCTGGCTGTTCGATGGTCCGCAGGCGGTGCTGAGCAGCCTGAGCCATGTGCAGGTCGGCACCTGGCTGGCGATTGCCTATCTGGCGTTCGCCGCTACGCTGTTCGGCTATTCGGTGTGGGGCAGCCTGCTGGGGCGCTACGAAACCTGGCGCGTTGCGCCGCTGACGCTGCTGGTGCCGCTGGTCGGGCTGTTCGCCGCCTGGCTGCTGCTGGACGAAGCGCTGTCGCCGGCGCAGTTCGGCGGCGCATTGCTGGTGCTGGCCGGTATGGCGGTCAACACCTTTGGGCTGCCGCGTCGTCGGGCCGTCGCCGTGCGCTAAACCGAACAGGGTAATTCTGTTCAATACGTTGTCGGCGCGGCTAGGCACTCTGGCACCTGTGAATATTTTCTCAGGTGCCTATCATGAATATCTATCTTTCCATGGCCGCATTTGCGCTGGCGGCCTCCATCACCCCCGGCCCAGTCAACATCGTCGCATTGAGCGCCGGGGCGCAATTCGGCTTTGGCGTGACCCAGCGTCACGTGTTCGGCGCCACGCTGGGGTTTACCCTGTTGCTGTTACTGCTGGGATTGGGCATGCACCAGTTGCTGATCCTGTGGCCGGCGTTGACGCGCTTGATTCAGTGGGCCGGCGTGGCCTTCCTGCTGTTTATGGCCTACCGGCTGGCATTTGACGACGGCAGATTGGGCAACGGCGCGGCGCAGGCGCCTTCCTGTTGGTACGGCGCACTGATGCAATGGCTGAATCCCAAGGCATGGCTGGCGTCGGTGGCCAGTCTCGGCGCCTTTGTCGGCGACGGCGACATCCGGCTGCTGTGGCAGTTCGCCGGGCTCTACTTCGTGATTTGCTATGTCTCGGTGGCCTGCTGGGCCTATGTCGGCGCGATGCTGCGCGGCCTCCTCAGGCAGGCGCGCAACGTGCGGCGTTTCAACCGCGCGATGGCGCTGCTGTTGGCGGTCAGCGCCTGCTATCTGCTGGCGGAAGGTTTTTGATACTGGCCGGGCGTGGCGGCCAGCAGCTGTTTGAAGGTGCGCTGAAAGTGCGCCTGATCGGCAAAGCCGCTTTCGCTGGCGGCCGCGGCGATCGGCAGGCCGCTTTTCAATAGCCGATGGCCGTGCTGCACGCGGCGATTGACCAGATAAGCGTGCGGCGTCATGCCGTAACGCTGGCGGAAGGCGCGGATCAGGTAAGAGGGCGAGAGCGCGGCGGCGCGGCAAATATCGTCCAGCGTCAGCGGCTGGGTGCAGTGCGCGTCGATAAACGCCGCCGCCGCTTCCAGCCGGGTATGCGGCGGTGTCTCCGGCTGGCGGCCGCCGCCCAGCCCGATCTGCAGGGCGCTGAAATACTCCACCATGGCGATCTGTTTTTCCAGCGCGCTGCACAGCGGATCCGTCAGCAGCGCATAAAGCCGGTTCAGGCCTTGGAACAGCGCCGGATCGCGGCTGAGCGGCTGGCTGAACGGAACAAAACGGTCACCGTCGCTGCCGAGCAGCTCCTGCTGCAGCGCGCCGAGCCAGGCGAGATCGAGATAGAACATGATGTACGACCAACGGCGATCGGCGATGGGGTTGCAGGCGTGCGCCTGCTGCGGGTTGATGACAACCAGATCGCCGGCGCTGACCTGCATGCGCCGCTCGCCGTTGACATAGGTGCTGACGCCGCCGGTGATGGCGCCGATGGAAAAGAATTCGTGGCTGTGCAGGCTGTAGCACACCTGGCGGCCATCCGCGATGGCGCGGGCTTCGACGAACGGCAACTGCGGATCGCGCCAGAACTGCGGCGTTTTTTCACTCATACGCTTTCCTTTTCACTGCGGCGGCATCACAGTGTTATAGCCTGAAAGCGACGAGAGGGGGAATGGCGGATGATGATTTTTAACGTGTTCGGCCGTCTGCTGGGCGTGAAGCGCATCGGGGACGAATGGCGGCTGTTCCGCGTGACGCTGCCGGAGCGCAAATATGCCCCCAGCTACGATATCGTGCTGCCGGCCGATCTGCGCGAAGAGGAGATCGCCGGCTATCTGGGGGATATCTATCACGAGGCGGCGACGCCGCAGCGACCGGATGTGTTTCGCGTCGAATAGCGCGGCGCGTTACTCTTCCGCGTTGCGCGCCATGATGCGGCGCTGGTGTTCCTCGCTGGCGGCCTGGATCTCTTCCAGCACCGAGCCGACGTCGGCGCGCTTCTGGATTTCGCTGAACCGGCCGCTGAGGGCGCTGTCCGGCGTCAGATTGCCTTCCTGGTACAGCGCCCAAATCTCTTTGGCGTATTGGCTGTCGCGCAGTTCCGGCGCGAATTGGCCATAATATTCCGCCAGATTGCCGATATCGCGCTCGAACATGCTTTTGGCGTGGTTGTTGGCGGCGGCGTCCACCACCTGCGGCAGATCGATGATCACCGGCCCGTCTTTATCCATCAGCACATTGAATTCCGACAGATCGCCGTGCACCAGCCCGGCGCACAGCATGCGCACCGCGTAGTTCATCATCAGGGCGTGATCGGCCCGCGCCTGTTCCGGCGTCAGGATGACATCGCTCAGGCGCGGCGCCACCAGGCCTTCTTCGTCGGTGATCAGCTCCATCAGCAGCACGCCGTCCAGGCAGATATCCGGCTGCGGCACCCGCACACCGGCCTTGGCCAGCAGATACAGCGCGTCCACTTCGGTGTTTTGCCAGGCTTCTTCCTGCTGCTGGCGGCCGAATTTGGAGCCTTTGCTCATGGCGCGCGCGTCGCGGCTGTTGCGCACCTTGCGCCCTTCCTGATAGTGGACGGCCTGCTTGAAGTTGCGCTTCTCGGCCTCTTTGTACACTTTGGCGCAGCGGATCTCATCGCCGCAGCGCACGATAAACACGTCGGCTTCTTTGCCGCTTTTCAACCGGCGGATGACGTCGTCGATTAACCCGTCATCAACCAGCGGCTGGAGTCGTTTTGGAATTTTCATGCAGCCTTGTACCCTATTTAGGCTCCGGTGTGAATGGCTTGCGCAGTTGATAGCGTAAGTTAGACCCGAAAGGCAAACATTAGTTTTGCCGCCGCGTCATCATTGCGCGGCGGCGGGTACTCACAGGCTGGCGGCCGGCACCCAGACGCTGACGCTGCCGGCGTTGACCGGGAAATGGGCGCTGCCCTGGTCGTCGGTGGTGATTTCCTCCTGACGGTTGCCGAGGAAATCGCGCCAGGCGGTGTGCGCCAAATCGGCGCCCAGTGCGACGGTCTTGCCGCTCTCGCCGCCGTTGGTCAGCACCACCACGCAGCCGGGGGCCTCGGCGGTGCCGGCGCGGCTGAAGGCCACGCAGTGGCTGTCATCGAAGTAGTCGGTTTGCGGGCCGTTGGCGAAACGCTGGCGGGCGGCGATCAGCTTCTCCAGCTCCGGGATCGCCGGCATGTCAATCTGGTACTCGCCGCCGTCGCGCCCCTTGTCGCGGTAGCTGGCGCCATACAGGTCGGGGTAAAACACGCAGGGCACGCCCTGTTCGCGCAGCAGGATCAGCGCGTAGGCCAGCGGTTTGAACCAGGGTTCCACCGGCGCCTCCAGCGATTGCAGCGGCTGGGTATCGTGGTTGGCGACCAGCGTCACCGCGTGGGCCGGATCGGCGGCGGTCAGGGTATCGGTGAAGATCTGCGCCATGTCGAAGCCGTCGCCCTGTTTCGATGCCTGATGAAACTTCAGGTGCAGCGCTACGTCGAACAGCATCACCTTGCCGTCCACCAACTCGATGTATTGTTGCAGCGCGCCGAGATCGTGCGACCAGTATTCGGCAACGATAAACAGGTCGCGCTGCGCGCTGTCGCGCACGTGATCCGCCCACTCTTTGAAGAACCAGGCGGGAATGTGTTTGGCGGCGTCCAGACGGAAGCCGTCGCACGGCAGGCTTTCCAACAGCCAGCGCGCCCAGTATTTGAGCTCCTCCGTCACGGCGGCATTGCGGAACTCCACGTCGGCGCCCATCAGATAGTCGTAGTTGCCTTTTTCGTCGTCGACCTGATCGTTCCAGCCGTCGTCGCCATAGTCGTTGGCGATTTTGAACACCCCTTTGTCGTCCGGCTGCTCAACGTAGTCGACGCCGCTGAAGCATGTGTAATTCCAGATAAACTCGGAATGCACGCCCTGGCGGCCGGGAAAGGTGAAGCGGGTGTAGGCCAGCGCGTCGAAGCCCTGGTCGTCGATGTCGTTGCGGTTGTTGGCGTCCACCTTGAACACGTGTACCTGTTCTTTTTCGTCCGCGCCGAGCTTGTGGTTGAACACCACGTCGTAGAGTACCCCCACGCCGTGTTCGCGCAGTGTCGTGGCGGCGTGTTCGAGCGCCGCTTTGTCGCCGTATTTGGTGGCCACGCTGCCTTTCTGGTCAAATTCGCCCAGATCGAACAGATCGTAAGTATCGTAGCCGACGGAGTAACCGCCGGAAGCGCCCTTGCAGGCGGGGGGAAGCCACAGGTCGGTGATGCCCAGTTCGGCCAGGTGCGGGGCGCGCTCGGCGGCCTCCTGCCACAGTTTGCCGCCGTCGGGGTAGTACCAGTGGAAGAATTGCAGCAGGGTGGTTTTTTTCGTCATGAGCCAGCGTCCCGTTTAGCCAGAAGGAGAGGAGCAGTTAAAGCATGGGCTACTTTTGGCAAAAGGGACAATGGCGCAGGGAGGCGCGCGAAGGCAGGCGTAAATATGTAACCGATATTGACGGGATAGCGATTAAGTTGCTGCTATCAAGTTTTCACGTTTTAGTTTTTATTAACTATTTTTCAAATAGATATTTGCTTTATTTTTTGTTCTGTCAAATTTTGATGTTTTTACTCCCATTTTCATTGGTTTTTTATTTTAATTTTAAATATTAATTTGGATTTAAGTTTTTAAATAATAAATTAAATGGTTTTAAATTCTGGTTAATGAAATGTTTTGACATATTCAGATGCCCCGTTGGTTATTCATTCGCAATTGTTTATGCGTTATCGTTATGTTCTAAATTAGGTAACACTATCAACCAATAATCCATCCAACGCAGCGTGAAGGTGGAAGTACAGGGGAGCATAACGCCGTGAACATCAGGGATTTCAGAGCATTGGCGCGCAGTTTGGTCAGAGAATTCGGCATGTTGAACAAGCAGAGCAACGGCTCGCGCTTTTCGCCGCTGCAGATCCACCTGATGATCGAAGTCAGCGAGCAGCCGCTGGGCGTCACCGAGCTGGCGGCCCGGCTTTGCATCGACAAGGCCAGCGCCAGCCGGGCGCTGCGCAGCCTGGTGGCCGCCGGCGTGATAGAAACGGTGGATCATCCGGATGACAAGCGGCACAACCTGCATCGGCTGAGTAAAAAGGGCGGTAAGGTGCTGGCCGGCATCGAGAGCGACGCCGACGGTTTTATGCAGGCGGCGCTGGCGCAGTTGGACGACGATGAGCTGGCGAGTACCACTGCGGCGATGAAAAAGATGACCGCGGCGCTGCGCAGCGCGCGCAAACAGCGCGACGCCAACCTGCGGGTGCGGCCGATTGCCGCGCGCGACGATGCGGCGATGGCGGCGATCATTCGCGACGTGTTTCGCGAGTATGGCATGGACAAGATGGAAGGGGTCAGCCTGCACGATCCGGATCTCGATCGGCTGACCGGCCTGTATCGGGACAACGGTGGCCGCTACTGGGTGCTGGAGCGGGACGGGCAGGTGGTGGGGGGCGTCGGCATGGCGCCGCTGGCCGGCGAAGAGCCCGGCTATTGCGAACTGCAAAAACTGTTCTTCAAACCCGGTGTGCGTGGGTTGGGCATGGCGCGCTATATGGTGGTGCAGGCGCTGAAGGCGGCGCGGGCGGCAGGGTATCGCTACTGCTATCTGGAAACCACCGAACAGTTGAAAGAGGCGATTGGGCTGTATTACGCGCTGGGTTTCACGCTGCTGACGGAACGGCGCGGCAATACCGGCCACCACGGCTGTAATGTGTGCATGCTGAAAAATTTGCAGAACGACGATATGTGAGCGGTTTCAAGGTTAGCGCCCGCGCCTTGTGTCACCCTGTTAACCGTTTGATAACAATCACAACGTTTTATCAGGGAGGAAAACTATGTTGGCGGATCCGATGGCGCTGTCTGCGCTGGTCACGCTGGTGGTCATCGCGCTATGGGCCAGCGCCCGCTTACCGGAGTATTTGGTCGCGCTGCTGTTCTTTGCGGCGGTGATGGTGTTGCAGCTGGCGCCCGCCGCGGTGACCTTTTCCGGTTTCGCGTCTTCCGCATTCTGGCTGGTGCTCAGCGGCTTCGTGCTGGGCACCGCCATCCGCAGCACCGGCTTGGCGGATCGCCTGGCCAACCGGCTCTTGCCGCACCTGGCCGGTTCCTGGCCCCGTCTGGTGGGCGGCGTGGTGGCGATAAGCTACGCGCTGGCGTTTGTCATGCCCTCCAACATGGGGCGCATTACGCTGCTGATGCCGATCGTCATGGCATTGGCCGATCGCGCCGGTCTGGCGGAAGGCACGCGCGGCCGCATCGGTTTGGCGCTGGCGGTGGGGTTCGGCACCTTCCAGCTCTCCGCCAGCATTTTGCCGGCCAACGTGCCCAACCTGGTGATGAGCGGCGCGGCGGAAAGCGCCTACGGCAGCCACTTCGCTTATCTCTCTTATCTGCTGTTGCATGCCCCGGTGCTCGGGTTGGCCAAAGGCGCATTGTTGACGCTATGCATCTGCGGCCTGTTCCGTGCGCGGCCGCAACCGGTGGTGGCCGAGGCGGGGCAAACGCCGCTCAGCGCCGCCGAGTGGCGGCTGATCGCGCTGTTGGGCATTACGGTGTTGCTGTGGATGTCCGACAGCTGGCACGGCATTGCCCCCGCCTGGATCGGGTTGGCGGCGGCCTGCGTCTGCCTGCTGCCGCGCATCGGTTTTCTCAACGGTGAGCAGTTCGCCGCCGGGGTTAACGTGCGCACCTGCATTTACGTGGCGGGGATCCTGGGGCTGACCGCGCTGGTCAGCCACTCCGGCCTTGGCGATCGGCTGGGCGGTGCGCTGCTGGCGATGATGCCGGATCTGCACGGCAAGCCGTTCACCGCATTCGGTTCGCTGGTGGGGATCACCGCGTTGCTGAATTTCGTGGTGACCGCCAACGGCGTGCCGGCGCTGTTTACCCCGCTGGCACAGGCGCTGTCCGCAGGCAGCGGCCTGCCGCTGCTGACGGTGTTGATGACCCAGGTGATCGGTTACGCCACGCCGCTGCTGCCGTATCAGGCCTCGCCGATCGTGGTGGCAATGGGGATGGGCAAAGTACCGGCGCGAGAAGGGCTGAAACTGTGCCTGCTGTTGGCCGCGCTCAGCTTCGCACTGCTGGTGCCGTTGGATTATCTGTGGTTCAGGCTGCTGGGGTGGATCCCGTAAACAGCCCCGCGCCGCCGGCAAAACAATCTTCGTCCAGCGTCAGGGTGGCGATTTTATGCACCGGTCCGCGCATGCTGACCTGAAAATCGCCGCTGAAGGCGATCTGCAGTTCGCCGCCCGGCATCCGTACGCTAACCCGATCGCCGACTCGTCCCAACTTGCGCATCACGCTGGCGGCGGCGCAGCTGCTGCTGCCGGAGGCGAGGGTAAAGCCGGCGCCGCGCTCCCAGATGCCGATACGCAGCGTCTGGCGATCGACCACTTCCACCAGTTGTACATTGGTGCGTTTCGGGAACAGCGGATGGCGCTCAATCTGCGGTCCGAGCCGATGTACCTGCGCCAGATCCAGTTTTTCCACCGGCACTACGCAGTGCGGGTTGCCCATCGACACCAGCGAAACGCATAACGTCTCTTCCATCAGGGGCAGCGGATAGTTCAGCGCCTCCGGCAGATCGATCAAGGCCGGCAGCGCCGCCGGGCTGAAATTGGCGCGCCCCATCTCCACGGTTATCTGATGCGCGTCTTCCGCCACTTGGCAACGCACGTCGCCGCCGGCGGTGTGCACCAGAAACGGCTGATGCCCCACGCGCTCGCTGTCGAACAGATACCGCGCGTAGATACGCAGGCCGTTGCCGCTTTTCTCCGCTTCGGAGCCGTCCGGGTTGATGATGCGCAGGGTGGGATTGACGGCGTCGCCGCTGTCGATCAGCAGGCCGTCGGAACCGATGCCGTAATGCGGGTGGCACAGCAGGCGGATCTGTTCCTGGCTCAGACGATCGGCGACCGAACGCTGGCATATCAGGTAGTCGTTGCCCAGGCCGTGATATTTGTGAAACAGCAGGGGAGTCATGGCGTTGCTCGGCTCAGCAAGAAAAGGTGGCTACAGCTTACAACAGAATGTTGGCGTCAAAACAAACAAAAGGCGGCCTGAGCCGCCCTTTTGCACGATTGCCTATCTGGCCATTAATTGTAGATGATCGCGGTACCGTGCAGTTTATTGTCACCGGTGGTGGCGATGATCTGGAAGGATTTTGCGCCCGCCGCGTCGGCTTTGGCTGCCAGTTTGTTTTCCAGGCTGCTCAGGTCAGACGCACCGCTGACGGTAACGACGCCGGCTTTTTGCAGGTCGGCGGGTTGTGCGTTCACCAGTTCGGCGGCGAAGCTGCCGAAGGAGACGGAAGCCAGTGCGATGGCAGCGATGGTCATTTTCAGGTTTTTCATGGTCTTATTTCCTATCTGTGTTCTTTACAATGTCTGTTTGGTAAGGTCGTTAAATTAATTAACGATCGATAATTTAATGTTAGAGGCCGGTTTGACAGATTGCAAGTATTTTTTTAATGCTCGTTAATTAATTTTTTTTACGCCCTGGCGTTGTGAGCAAAAGGACAGGCAATCAGTTGGTCTAATACGTTGTTATTGATAGATTTCTGCAGTGCCGTGCAGCTGGTTGTTACCGCCGGCGCTGGTGATGCGGAAGGATTTGGCACTGGCCTGATCGGCTTTGGCAGCCAGGCTGCTTTCCAGTGAGGTCAAGTCGGATGCGCCGCTGACGGTAATGACGCCGACTTTCTGCTGGTCTGCCGGTTGATGCTGGACTAAATCAGCGGCGAAGCTGCCGAAGGAAACGCTGGCCAGAGTGAGGGATGCTAAGGTTAATTTTAAGCTTTTCATAATGTTAATTCCTTTCCGATAACGGTGAATAGAGGGTTTTAATCCGGTTCGCTAATTTATCTTAACGATCGATAACTAAATGCTAATCGGTTCTCGACGAGCGCGCAATATTTTTTTATAATGATCGTTAAGTTATTTGTGCTAAGCCTGCCGTGGAGCGGGATAGGAGAGGAACGATGAGCATCAATGAAGCGGTCTGCGGCAAGAAAAGCCGTGGCAGACCAAAACAATTTGATCGCGACCGGGCGCTGGAAAGCGCGCTCGATCTGTTCTGGCGGCACGGTTATGAAGCCACCTCGTTGGCCGATCTGGTGGAAGTGACCGGCGCCAAGGCACCGACGCTGTATGCGGAGTTCGGCAACAAGGAAGGGATGTTCCGCGCGGCGGTGGAGCGTTATCTGCAGAAATACACCACCTGCACCAACCAGCTGTTGGAACAGGATGTGCCGGTGGCCGAGATCGTCGAGGCCTACGTGCGTTCTTCCGTTCAGGTCTTCACCGATCCCGATACCCCCTCCGGCTGCTTTATGGTGTGCGCCTCCGCGGCACTGTCGTCTGCTTCCGACGACGTCGCCCAGATGCTGCGCAAAAAACATCATGCCCAGGAAGCGGCGCTGAAAGTCTGCTTCGACCGCAAGGTGCAGCAGGGCGAATTGCTGGCGAAAACCGACACCGCGTTGCTGGCGAAATACGTGATTTGCACCATTGAAGGCATGTCGGTACAGGCGCGAGAAGGGGCAAGCCGGGACGATTTGTTGCGGTTGCTGGAGGCGCTGATGCTGGTGTGGCCGCGGCTCAGCCAGATTGGCAATAAGGTGTAACAACAGGCCCGGTTTTTACCGGGCCGTGTAACCCATTACTGGTTGACCGGGATCACCGCGCCCTGGTATTTCTCGCGGATAAAGTCCTGAATCGGCTTGGAGTGCAGCACCTTCACCAGCGCCACGATCTCCGGCTTGTTCACGTCGGCTTTGTGCACGGTGATGATGTTGGCGTACGGGTTGTTTTCGCCGCTTTCGACCGCGATCGGATCTTTGGTCGGATTCAGCCCGGCGTCGATGGCGTAGTTGGCGTTGATCACCACCGCGTCGCCTTCGTCGTTGTTGTACATCTGCGGCAGCAGCGCGCCTTCAACGTTGGCCTGGAACTTCAGGTGTTTCGGGTTTTCCACCACGTCGGCGATGCGCGCGTCCACCTTGCTCACCCCTGGTTTCAGCTTGATCACGCCTTGCTGTTCAAAAATTGACAGGATACGGCCTTCTTCCGCCACCGCGTCGCGCATGATGATTTTGCCGTTTTCCGGCAGGTCTTTCAGGCTCTTGTACTTTTTCGAATAAATGCCAATAGGCTCAATATGGATCGCGCCGGCGCTGACGAAGTCGTAGCTCTTGTCGTCGGCGTGGTCTTTCAGCACCGAGTTCAGGTAAGGCACGTGCTGGAAGTAGTTGGCGTCGATGTCGTGGCTGGCCAAGGCGGTGTTCGGCAGGATGTAATCCTGGAAGCGCTTGATCTGCAGATCGATGCCTTCCTTTGCCAGTATCGGCTTGGCCTGTTCGAGGATCTCGGCGTGCGGCACGTTGGAGGCGCCGACCACCAGCTTGGTCGCCGCGGCGGCACCGTAGGAGGCGAGGGTAGCGACGGAGGCGAAAGCCAACATCAGTAAGTGCTTTTTCATCATCGTTTTCCTTGGTTAATTAACGTTTATCGAGCGTTCTTGTCAGGGTGTCGCCAATGAACTGAATGACGAAAACGATCAGCAGAATCGTCAGCGTCGCCACCAGCGTCACGTCACTGTGGTTGCGTTGGAACCCTTCCAGATAGGCCAGGTTGCCCAGGCCACCGGCGCCGATCACCCCGGCCATCGCGGTGTAGCTCACCAGCGCGATCAGGGTGACGGTGATGCCGGAAACCAGCGCCGGCGAGCTCTCCGGCAGCAATACGCGGAAAATCAGGGTGCGGTTTTTGGCGCCCATCGAGCGCGCCGCCTCGATCACCCCTTTGTCGACCTCGCGCAGCGCGATCTCTACCAGCCGGGCGTAGAACGGCGCCGCGCCGACGATCAACGCCGGCAGGGCGGCATCCGCGCCGAGAATGGTGCCGATCAGCGACTTGGTGAACGGGATCAGCAGCACGATCAGAATGATGAACGGGATAGAGCGGAAGACGTTGACCAGTACCGAGATCAGCGAGTAGACCGCCCGGTTCTGCAGCAGCTGGCCCTTCGAGGTTAAAAACAGCAGCACGCCGAGCACGATGCCCAGCACCAGCGTGGCCAAACCGGCGATGCCGGTCATGTACAGCGTTTCCCAGGTGGCGTCCCACAGTTGGTCCAGACGCAGGTGGGGGAACAGGGATTCAATCATGTTGGATAACCTCGACGGCGATATCTCTTTCGTGCAGCAGGCTGAGCATGTCGGCGACTTGTTGTTCGTTGCCTTCGGCGTGAATGTACAGTTCGCCGAACGAACCGTTGAGGGTGTGGCTGATCTTGCCGTGCAGAATGTTGACGGTCAGGGCGTAGCGCCGGATCACTTCGGAGATCACCGCCTGATGGGTTTGCACGCCCACGAAGGTCAGCTTGAAAATCGCCCCCGGCAGATGAGCGGTGAGCAGCGGATTGAAGCTCTCTTCCGTGTCCGCATACTGCGACACCTGCTTGACGAACTGCCGGGTGATCGGCTGCTGTGGCCGGGTGAACACGTCGAGCACCGGGCCTTCTTCGACGATGCGGCCGTTTTCCATTACCGCCACGCGGTGGCAGATTTTGCGCACCACGTGCATCTCGTGGGTGATCAGCACGATGGTCAATTTCAGCTGACGATTGATGTCCAGCAGCAGGTCGAGAATGGCGTCGGTGGTTTGCGGATCGAGCGCCGAGGTGGCCTCGTCGCACAGCAGCACGCTCGGGTTATTGGCCAGCGCGCGGGCGATGCCGACGCGCTGTTTCTGGCCGCCGCTGAGTTGCGACGGATAGGCGTTTTCGCGCCCCTGCAGGCCGACCAGCGCGATCAGTTCCGCCACGCGCGGCGCAATCTGTGCCTTGGGCACGCCGGCAATCTGCATGGAAAAAGCGATGTTTTGGCTGACGGTGCGCGACCACAGCAGGTTGAAGTGCTGAAACACCATGCTGATTTTCAGGCGCGCCTGGCGCAGATGGCTGCCTTTGGCGCGGGCGATATCGAAGCCGCCTACGTCAATGCGGCCGCTGGTGGGCGTTTCCAGGCCGTTAAGCAGGCGGATGAGCGTGCTTTTGCCGGCGCCGCTGTAGCCGATGATGCCGTAAATTTGCCCGGCGTCCACCGCCAGACTGACGTTGTCTACCGCCACGACGCGGCCCTGTGTGCTGTCAAAAGTTTTGCAAACGTTCGAAAGAACGATCATAGCGAAGCGGATCCTTATCGATACATCACAGCATTCCGTCCAGAGCGCGGTGCGCCGGACAGGGATCGTTCGGCTTTTCTGCGGGGCACAACCCGGCGGGGAGTGGCGGACGGAACCTCTGTTGCGGGTGAATACCGGGCAATCCTACCGAGGGTTTATAGTGACAGGAAGAATGTAAAATCTATTACTTATTCTGATTTGATATATAAGCGGCGGGTGAAACAGGGGGAGAAAAACCGGCCGCAGGGCGGCCGGCGGGAGGGCTAGCGTTTGTCCAGCTTCATGTGCAGCAGCGGGAACGGGTTGCCCTGGCCGTCGAGCGGCGAACGGCCGGTGATGACAAATCCGTAGTGGCGATAGAAACCGCTGGCCTGCGGGTTTTGCTCGTTCACGTCCAGCTGCAGTTCATCGTGCAGCGTTTCCGCGTGGGTCAGCAGCGCTTTGCCCACCCCTTTGCCGCGCTGATCGGCGTCGATAAACAGCATCTCTACCTTGTTGCCGTTCAGGCCGATAAAGCCGCAGGGATGCCCCGGACGCTCTTCGGCTACCCAGACATTAACCGCCGGCAGGTAATCGTTCAGCACCAGCGGGAACAGCTGTGCGATGTTGTCTTCGGTTAAAAAATGGTGAGTGGCGCGCACCGAACGCAGCCAGATATCTGCCAATTGCGCGTTGTCTTCCGCCGCGCGTGCTCTGATGATAATCATCGAACTCTCTGCTATCTAAGTTGAAGGAAAAAAACTAGATAGAGGTTTTGTGGGGTTAGTGCCGAATTAACGTGGGTTAACGCCCTGCAAAGCGCCTCTGCAGTGGATCGAATAGGCCCGCTTTGTTGCAAGCGGTATAAAAACTGTAATTCAGTAAGTTAATGCTTTCAACCGCCGCAGGGCGTATTGAGGTGCCCGCCGCGTGATACACTGGCCGCTGAATGAGCGAGAGGGCAGCAGGATGGAAGCGGTACGCGCAGCGATAGAAAAACAGGTGCTCAGTTTGACCGGGCTGGCGCTCGGCGGCGTCGATTTTGAGAATCCGCCCGGCGATCCGGGGCTGTTCGGCCCGCAGTCTGTCATCTGGCAGGTACACCGCGATTTCACCCCGATGCTGTGCGGCGGCGTCAGCGCCTTGCTGCTGCAAATGCTGCACCCGCTGGCGCTGGCCGGCGTATGGGATCACTCCAACTTCCGCGAAGATATGATTGGCCGCCTGCGCCGCACCAGCCAGTTCGTGTCGGTCACCACCTTCGGCCCGACCGCCGAGGCGGAGCGGCTGATTGCCAAAGTCAAAGCCATCCATCTGCGGGTGACCGGCATCGGCAGCGACGGCACGCCCTATGCTGCCAGCGATCCGGCGCTGCTGACCTGGGTGCACGTGGCGGAGAGCAGCCGTTTTCTGGCCAGCCACCTGCGCTACCGCAACCCGCATCTTTCCCGCGAGTTACAGGATCAATACTACCGCGAAGCGGCGCGCGTGGCCGCCGCGCTGGGGGCGACCGCCATTCCTCAGTCCTGCGCGGAGGTAGACGACTATCTGCAGGCGATGCGGCCGCAGTTGGTCTGTGATGAACGCACGCAAGAGGTGGCGCGCATTCTGCTGAAGGCGCCGGCGCCGAGCGCATTGGCGCGCCCGCTCGGCGGGGTGGTGATGCAGGCGGGCATCGATCTGTTGCCCGATTGGGCGCAGCGGCAGTTCGGCTTTCATCCGGGCGCGCTGCGGCGGCGGCTGGTGCGAACGGGAGCCGCAGGCATCGGCAAAGTGCTGGGCGCGTCGATGCGCAACGGTTCCTATCAGCGCGCGGTGCGGCGCATCACTCAGCCGTCATGAGCCGCAGCCGCTATAATTAGTCTTTGTTTATCTTCGTTTACGGCCGTTTTTGAGACTTTTACGGGTGATCCGGCCAGTAATGCGTTTTACACTTGAGGGCAAAGCCACATTCCATTTTTTGCGCGCAGCCGATTCTGCCGCGCCCTGACCCTATTGAGGTGATATGAACGAGTCATACGTACTTGCTGAAGTCAGCAATGAGAACCAGACGCTGGTCGCGGTGGTTCAGCAAGATCACCGGGCAGCCTATTTTTACATCTATCCCGCCGAAGCCTACAGCGATCGCTATCAGGTGCGCGCCTGCTGGCTGCGTAACCTGGCCGCCGCGCCGCTGCAGGAAGATCGCGCCGCGCTGGAACAAGGGCAACCGCCGATGCTGGCGGCGGAATTTTGCCGCAACCTGGAAGGGGAAGCGCCGCTGAACCCGGAAGGGTTGATGGTGGTGTGGAGCGAAAGCGACGACGGCGCGGCCCTGTGGTATTACGGCCAACTGCTGGCGGTGATCCCCGGCTGGAGCCTGTATATCGACCATTCGGTGTGCTATTCGGCCAGCTGCATCAAGGAGAGCCCACTGGCTTATCCGCTCGGCTCGGCCTCGACCAACACCCAGTATGCGCAGGCGGAGAGCACCCGCCAATTCTGGCGCAGCTGGCAGCGTGAAGAGGGCAATCCGTGGCCGAAGATGCAGCGCGATTTTCAGGCGCGCTATGAGCCGCATTTCGGCCCGTCGGTGAAGTACTACGCCATCGATCAGGGCAAGTGGCCGCCGATGGCCATCACCCAGCACGAGCGTGACGGCATCTATTACTTCCTCACCATGGGCGTCAGCATTCGGCCGATGCCGTGGGTGGAGATCCTGTTCAACGACGAGGCTTCGCGCTATCGCCGCATGGAGATGGCGATCGCCATCGACAGCCAATACATGACCGAAGACAACGCGGTGCAGATGGCCAGCGCGCTGGCCGGTTTCGCGCATGCGCCGTGGGCGCGGCTGACCTGGATCGGCGAAGGGCATACGCTGGAGTCGGACGTGGCGCCGCTGGGCTACGAGGGCTATATTTTATCGTCGTCCTTCTACCCGCATAGCGCGCACCTGACTCTGCCGCAGCAGTACGGCGATCCGGTGAACCTGTTTTGGGCCAGCCCGGTGTTTACCGCCGAACGGCAGCTGGCGCACGCCACGCCGAACGGCGGGCACGATCTGGTGAACCGGCTGCGTGAGCAGGGCGTCGATCATATTTTCCGCCCGCGCCAGCCGGTGTGCTGACGCGGCTTAATCTTCGGGAGCCGCCATGACCACCGCGTTGTTGATTATCGATGTGCAGGAAGGATTGTTTACGCCGCCGCCGGCGGATGCCACGGGCACCGTTACGCGCATTAATCAGCTGAGCGAGCGCGCCCGCCGGGCGGGCGTGCCGGTGGTCGTCATTCAGCATCATACGCCGGACGACGAGCTGCGGCACGGCAGCGCCGCCTGGCAAGTGCTCGCGGCGCTGAAGGTGGCGCCGGGCGACCATCGGGTGGATAAAACCACGCTGGACTCGTTCCTGCGTACTTCGCTTGGCGCGTTGCTGATCGCCAACGGCGTATCGCAGTTGGTGGTTTGCGGTTACTCCACGCCGTTTTGCATCGATACCACGGTGCGCAGCGCCGCGGCGCACGGCTATCCGGTGACGCTGGCGGCGGATGCCCACACCTGCCACGACAAATCCTATGCCGACGGTCTGCTGATCCGTACCCACCATAACGAGACGCTGTCGAATATCGACAGCTTCGGCGTGCCGATCCGCGCCGTGCCCGCGGCGGATATTGTGTTCTGAGAAAGGGAAAACGGGGCCTAAGCCCCCGTTCGTTATTTCAGGCCCGCCCGCCGCGCCGCCACCTTGGCCAGCGCGGCCCAGTCCAGATCCGCATCCCCTTGCGCCATCGCGTCGAGGAAGTTGTCCTTCAGCACCCCGGCGAACGGCATCGGCGTATGGCTGTCGGCGCCGGCGGCCAGCGCCAGCCCGACGTCCTTCAGCCCCAGCGCCAGCCGGAATCCGGCGGGTGAATACTTCTCGGCGGCGATCAGCGCACCATAGCCCTGGTAAGCCGGGGCGGCGAAGACGGTGCTGCTCAGCATCTGCAGGTAGTCGGCGCCGGAAACGCCGTAGTTGCGTACCAGTGCGCTGCCTTCCGCCATCGCTTCAATGGCGCTGGCCAGGGTAAAGTTGGTGGCGATTTTGACCACGTTGGCCTGCGCCGGGTCGGCGCCGAAGTGCCAGGTTTTCTGGCCGAGGGCATCGAACAGCGGCTGCGCTTGCTTCAGCCGTTCGCTATCGCCGGCCGCCAGAATATTCAGCTTGCCGGCGGCGGCCACGTCGACCCGCCCCAGCACCGGCGCGGCGAGATAGCCGATGCCGTGTTCCGCATGCAGCGTCGTCAAACGCTTGGCGAGTTCGACCGAGATGGTCGCCATATTGATATGCAGCGCGCCCGGTTTCATCCGCTGCAGCAACCCGCTGTCCACCACCACCTGTTGCGTGGCGGCATCGTCGGCCAGCATGGTGATCAGCACGTCGGCATCGGCCAGCTGTTCCGGCCGTTCGGCCTGCCGCGCGCCGGCGTTTACCAGCGGCTGCGCCGCCTGCGGCGAGCGGTTCCATACCGTTAAGGTGAAGCCCGCCTGCAACAGGTTGGCCGCCATGGCGCTGCCCATCCCACCCAGTCCGGCAAATCCGATCTTCATCATGCGCTCCTTTTTCAGGTTGAAGGTTTTACCCTAGCGCGCCGGGCCAGGAACGCAAATGCCGGAGTGTAACGCCGTCTTACGCGCCGGCGGCGGACTATTGACGCGCTGCCGCTGCGGGTATACCTTGATGGCATGAATATATCGATGCACTCCACCCACAATCAGTCATGGTGGCGCCTCTTCTGAGGCGGCACGAGTATTCACATCTCTTTTTAATGCCGCCGGTTTGGCGGCATTATTTTTTGTGGCGTTGATCCGGCGGTCTACAGACCTTCAGGAGCACTGTCATGAGCTACACCATTCTTACCGGCGATCGCGCCACCGGCCCACTGCATTTAGGTCACTTCGTCGGCTCGCTGCGCCAACGCGTCGAACTGCAGCACCAGCATAACCAAACGGTGATGGTGGCGGATCTGCAGGGCCTGACCGACAACGGTAACAACCCGCAAAAAATCAGCGCCAACGTGCTCAACGTCGTGGCCGACTATCTGGCGGTCGGCATCGATCCGCACAAGACCACGATCTGCCTGCAGTCGGCGCTGCCGGCGTTGGCCGAGTTGACGATGTACTACCTCAATCTGGTCAGCGTGGCGCGGCTGGAACGCAACCCGACGGTGAAAAACGAAATCGCCGAGAAGGATTTCGCCCGCAGCCTGCCGGCCGGTTTTCTGATCTATCCGGTCAGCCAGGCGGCGGACATCACCGCCTTCGGCGCCACCCACGTGCCGGTCGGCGAGGATCAGCTGCCGATGCTGGAGCAAACCAACGAGATCGTGCGGCGCTTCAACCACATCGTTGGCCAACCGATATTAACGGAGTGTCAGCCGCTGTTGAGCAACGTCGGGCGTCTGCCGGGGCTGGACGGGCAGGGCAAGATGTCGAAATCGCGCGGCAACGCCATCCAGCTTGGCGCCGGCGCCGACGAGGTTCACAAGGCGGTGATGAGCATGTTCACCGATCCCGGCCATCTCAACGTCAGCGATCCCGGCCGGGTGGAGGGCAACATGGTGTTCACCTATCTGGACGCCTTCTGCGAAGACGCCGCGCTGGTGGCGGAGCTGAAGGCGCACTACCGGCGCGGCGGGTTGGGGGACGTGAAAATCAAACGGCTGCTGGAGGATTGCCTGCAGAGCCTGCTTGAGCCGATCCGCACCCGCCGCGCCGAATTCATCGCCGATAAAGGCGAGCTGACGCGCATCCTGCAGCACGGCACCCGCCGCGCGCATCAGGTCAGCCAACAGACGCTGCAGCAGGTCAAGACGGCGCTGGGGCTGGACTTCTTCACCCTGGCGTGAGGCGAACGCCGGGGCGGCACGCGTCACGCCCCGGCCATAAAACGATCATCCCACTGTCATAAACTTATCCGTTAATAGGTGCCCATAATGATTAGCCACTGAAACCAGAGAAATCATATGGCTCAGGCACTGTTAAAATTGGCACAGCACGACTTACCAGGGCAGCACGCCGCCGCATCCCGCAAAGTATTATCGGTAAAGGGACTCGGCAAGGCCTACAAAGCGCAGCAGCGCGTGCTGGATGACATCAATTTCGACCTGCACGCCGGCGAATTCGTGGCGGTGATCGGCCGCTCCGGCGCGGGCAAGTCCACGCTGCTGCACACCCTCAACGGCACCATTCCTTCCAGCTGCGGCGAGATGCTGCACTTCGAAGACGATGGCGTGGCGCAGGATATCGCCCAGCTTGCCGGCCGCCAGATGCGCCAGTGGCGCGCACGCTGCGGCATGATCTTCCAGGACTTCTGCCTGGTGCCGCGCTTGGACGTGATGACCAACGTGCTGCTGGGCCGCCTGAGCCACACCTCCACCCTAAAATCCTTCTTCAAACTGTTCGATGACGCCGACCGCGCTCGCGCTATCGAACTGTTGCAGTGGCTCAACATGCTGCCGCACGCGCTACAGCGCGCCGAGCACCTCTCCGGCGGCCAGATGCAGCGCGTCGCCATCTGCCGCGCGCTGATGCAAAACCCGCAAATCCTGCTGGCCGATGAGCCGGTCGCGTCGCTCGATCCGAAGAACACCCGCCGCATCATGGACGCGCTGCAGAAAATCAGCGAAGACGGCATCGCGGTGATGGTGAACCTGCACTCGGTCGAACTGGTGAAAGAGTATTGCTCGCGGGTGATCGGCATCGCCCACGGGAAGATCGTGTTTGACGGGCATCCTTCGCAACTGAACGAACGGATCCTGCACCAGCTGTATGGCGAAGAAGCCAATCAGATCCATTGAAGCACTTTTGACCTTTACCCTTTACACACAAGGCACACCTAATGAAAAAAGTATTGAGTCTGACCACCCTGATGGCCGGCGCGATGATGGTATTTAATGCTGCCGCAGCGGATGCGCCGAAAGAGCTGAACCTGGGCATTCTCGGTGGCCAGAACGCCACCCAGCAGATCGGCGATAACCAGTGCGTGAAGCAGTTCCTGGACAAGGAGCTGAACGTCGATACCAAGCTGCGCAACTCGTCCGACTATTCCGGCGTGATCCAGGGCCTGCTGGGCGGCAAGATTGACCTGGTGCTGAGCATGTCGCCGTCGTCGTTCGCTTCGGTCTACATCAAGGATCCGAAAGCGGTGGACATCGTCGGCATCGCGGTCGACGACGTCGACCAGTCGCGCGGCTACCACTCGGTGGTGGTGGTGAAGGCCGGCAGCCCGTACCAGAAACTGGAAGATCTGAAGGGCAAGGCCATCGGTTTCGCCGATCCGGATTCCACCTCCGGCTTCCTGATCCCGAACCAGGCGTTTAAAAAGCTGTTCGGCGGCACGGTCGACAACAAATACAACAACACCTTCTCCAGCGTTACCTTCTCCGGCGGCCACGAGCAGGACATCCTCGGTGTGCTGAATGGCCAGTTTGAAGGTGCGGTGACTTGGGCGTCGATGATCGGCGACTACAACACCGGTTACACCAGCGGCGCGTTCACCCGCATGATCCGCATGGATCATCCGGACCTGATGAAGCAGATCCGCATCATCTGGCAGTCGCCGCTGATCCCGAACGGCCCGATCCTGGTGAGCAACTCGCTGCCGGCCGACTTTAAGGCCAAAGTGGTCACCGCCATCAAGAAGCTGGATAAAGACGATCACCAGTGCTTTATCAAAGCAATGGGCGGCAAACAGCACATCGGCGACACCACCCTGGCGGAATACCAGAACATCATCGATATGAAGCGCGAGCTGACCAAAGGCGACCGTTAATTCCCGGCTGCCTAGGCCGTCCGAATGAAGGGGTTCAGCGTGCTGAACCCCTTGTTCCATAAAGATGGAAGACCTCTTTTGAATACCGATTTCGCACACTATTACCAACGGATCCGCAGCAAGCAAAAGCGCGAAGCGCTGCTGTGGTCGCTCGGGCTGGTGGTGCTGTACCTGGGCGCCGGCAACCTCGCCGAGTTCAACCTGCACACCGTCTGGGTGTCTATTCCGCATTTCTTCGACTACCTGGCCGAAACCATTCCGACGCTGCATTGGCCTCTGCTGTTCGCCGACGGGCGCACCGAAGGCTCACTGGCCTACTGGGGTTACCGCCTGAACATCCAGCTGCCGCTGATCTGGGAGACCCTGCAGCTGGCGCTGGCGGCGACCATTTTCTCGGTGCTGGTGGCGACCGTGCTGGCGTTTCTGGCGGCCGGCAACACCTATACCCCGGCCTCGGTGCGGCTGGCGATCCGCACGCTGGTGGCGTTTTTGCGCACCATGCCGGAACTGGCGTGGGCGGTGATGTTCGTGATGGCGTTCGGCATCGGTGCCATTCCCGGCTTCCTGGCGCTGGCGCTGCACACCATCGGCAGCCTGACCAAGCTGTTCTACGAGTCGATCGAAACCGCCTCCAATAAACCGGTGCGCGGGCTGGTGGCCTGCGGCGCCACGCCGCTGCAGCGCATGCGCTTCGGCCTGTGGCCGCAGGTGAAGCCGGTGTTTCTCTCCTACAGCTTCATGCGGCTGGAGATCAACTTCCGTCAGTCGACCATTTTGGGGCTGGTGGGCGCGGGCGGCATCGGCCAGGAGCTGATGACCAACATTAAACTCGACCGCTACGATCAGGTCAGCATGACGCTGCTGCTGATCATCGTGGTGGTTTCCGTGCTCGACTACGTGTCGGGCGAGCTGCGTAAGCGCGTGGTGGAGGGGGCAAAATGATAGCGGGCACTCCGGCATCGGCGGAAACGCTGCGCCAGTTGAAACAGCAGCATCCGGCAATCTTCGCGCAGCAGGGGCGCTACCTGCGCACCGTCGGCCTGATCGCGCTGGCGATCGTGCTGTATTACGTGTTCTTCTTCCTGGTCTTCGGCATTACCTGGCCGCAGTTTATCAACGGCTGCCAGCAGCTGGGGCGCTATTTCCTGCGCATGTTCGTCTGGCACGACTTCGCCAACTGGTCGTTCATGTACTATTTCCAGCAGATCGGCATTACTATCGCCATCGTGTTCGCCGGCACCATTACCGCGTCGCTGATCGCGCTGCCGCTGTCGTTTTTCGCCGCGCGCAACGTGATGTCGACGCCGCTGCTGCGGCCGATCTCCGTGCTGGTGCGCCGCTTGCTGGACGTGCTGCGCGGTATCGACATGGCGATCTGGGGGCTGATCTTCGTGCGCGCCGTCGGCATGGGGCCGCTGGCCGGGGTGTTGGCTATCGTGATGCAGGACGTCGGGCTGCTGGGCAAACTGTACGCCGAAGGGCACGAGGCGGTGGACAAGTCCCCCAGCCGCGGCCTGACGGCGGTGGGCGCCAACGGGTTGCAGAAGCACCGCTACGGCATCTTCACCCAATCGTTCCCCACCTTCCTGGCGCTCAGCCTGTACCAGATCGAGTCCAACACCCGCTCTGCGGCGGTGCTGGGCTTCGTCGGCGCCGGCGGCATCGGCCTGGTGTACGCGGAGAATATGCGGCTGTGGAACTGGGACGTGGTGATGTTCATCACCCTGATCCTGGTGGTGGTGGTGATGATCATGGACAAGGTCTCGTCGATGCTGCGCAACAAGTACATCATCGGCGAAGACATCCCGCTGTATCAGCAAAAAAGCCAAATCGATTGAGAAACCCCTTGCCGATCCCTATACTGCCGCACATTCAAGGTGTGCGGCCATACCCGTCATACTTGGAGCTGCCTCTTTGTTGGCTGCATTTGCGCGCCCCGGTCACATAGTTAACTATGCTCCGGGGGCTTACAAATTTGCCGCCGCGATGCAACTCCAACTATTTTGGGTATGGGGCATTTTTTTACAATGCGCACGTCCCCGTTAGACAAGTAAAGGCAATGCAATCCCATGATGAACAACGACGTGCTGCGCAGCGTGCGCTATATGCTGAGCATTAACAACGCCAAAATGGTCGAGATTATCAAACTGGACGATTTCGAGGTGGCGGTGTCGGCGATGGACGCTTACGTGATCAAAGAAGGCGAGCCGGGCTACGAGAAGTGCCCGGACGAAGTGATGGCGCACTTCCTCAATGGCCTGGTGTTCTTCAAGCGCGGCAAGGACGACAAGTTCCCGGCGCCGGCGGTTGAGCTGCCGATCACCAATAACCTGGTGCTGAAAAAGCTGCGCGTGGCGTTCGAGCTGAAAGACACCGACATGCACCAGATCTTCACCGCGGTGGACTTCCGCATCTCCAAGCCGGAGCTGAGCGCGCTGTTCCGCAAAGAAGGCACCAAGAACTACCGCCCGTGCGGCGATCAGATGCTGCGCTACTTCCTCAAAGGGTTGGCGCAGCGCGTTCGCGGCGAGTAACGCGCTGCGTTCACCGAGCCTCAGGCGCAATCGCAAGGTTGCGCCTTTTTTATTGCCACTCTCCCGCCCGCCGTTGTTGTACTGGCCCTCAGCCATCCGCCATCGATGGTGGGCGGGCCGCCCCTCCGGTTACTTTCTCATGGTCAATTCAATCACCCAAACCATGAGGAAAGCAGGATGCCAACCATCACGAAAACCCAATCACTTTACACGTTGACCCGGCCGGTCTGGCTGGATGCGGCAGGCATGAGCAAGGGCATCGACCACGATCGCCAGCACCTGGGCGTCATTCTCGCCGCCGGGCAGGTGTTGCGAGTGCGGCAGACCAACGCGGCGTTTACCGGCAAGCTCACGCTGCGCTTGCTGAATGACGACAGCAAAACGGAGGCTGAATTCAGCGTCGGCGCGAGCTGGGTCGAGGCCCAGGTCAATGCCGTCTCGGTGCCGTTTATCGATACGCCGTACGGGCAGGGCGAACCGGCGCTGGAGTTCGAGTATCCGGACACGGCGAAAGCGCTGCCGGTTTATCGCCGTGGCGAAAACGAAGCCACATTCTTCGCCCGCTGGGACGATCGGGACGCCGAGTTTGCCCTGATCGATGCGGAATACGCCGTGTTGCTGGTGCCGAAAATCAGTAAACCGGCGCTGAAGTCGCTGGGCGAAGCGAAAAACATCGACGGGCTGATCGCCTACTACGACCGCATTTTCACCTTCTACAATGCGCTGACCGGCGTCTCGTTCGAGGCTGAACATGAGTCCGATCGCAATATTCGCAACCGCTACTTTATGAAGGCCGATAAACACGGCGCCGGCGCCGCGTATTATGGCGGCCGCTGGACGGCGGAAACCAGCAGCTCGGTCAGCAGCTTCTGGCTGACGCCGAAAGACAGCAACTGGGGCAGCCTGCATGAGATCGCGCACGGCTATCAGGGGCACTTTATGGGCGACAAATATTTCTCCACCGGTGAGATGTGGAACAATATTTACGCCGCTTGCTATCAAGACGTGATGCTGGGAGAGCGCAAATACCAGGAAGGGTGGCTGTATAACTACGGCAACGCGGCCGGCGTCGAGAAGAAAATCGTCGATCTGATCGCTCAGGGCACGCCGCTCAACCAGTGGGATCTGCGCTCCAAGCTGTTCTTCGCGATGCTGATGGTCGACAAGGCAGGCAAGAACGCCTTCACGCACTTTAATCAGCAATATCGTCAAAGCTGCAACACGGCGGGCTTCGTGCCGTCCGAACATGCCTTGCTGGATCTGCTGTCGGCAAGCTTCGCCGCGGCCGGCGAGCAAATCGACGTGACGCCGTTCGTCGAGCTGACCGGCGGCGTGATCACCCAAACGCAGCGCGACCTCAACGCGTTCAGCCACGCCAAGGCGGTGTACCCGCTGTATCAACTGGTGGATGCGCAGAGTTTGCCGGCGGTGCAGGCACAGCTGAAGCTGGATTCCTCCCTGCGCCTGGTCGATTCCTGTCAGCTCAAGGCGAGCGGCCTGAAAGGCGATGTCACCCTGAGTCTGGATATCGATGACTTTGCGCAGATCTACGGTGAGGATCTTGTCCTGATGGAAGGGGCGCGCTATGCCCACAAGGTCCGTATCGACGCGCCGACCCTGGCCCTGGCTGGGTTGCCGATCGGCGTCTACACCCTGCGGTTGCCGACCGGTAAAGATCGCAAATACCGGCCGACGGCGGGTTACCTGACGGTGAAACAGGGGAAAAGCGCGGTGACGCTTCGCTTCGAGCGCAAAGCCGCTTCGCCGATCGTGTCGCAGGAGATCAACTTGTTGGGCCTGAGCGATGCGGTCTTCGCCACCGTGGTCGTCGATCGTGCCAAAGGGGCGGTGGTGGTTGACGTGACCAGCACCACGCCGCACGCCTACTTCCCGGGTGAAACCTATGCCCGGGTGACGCTGCGCGATCGGCAGGGTGCGGTGCGCTTCAGCAAAGAGGTTCAGGGCACTCAGGCTACGTTAAGTCATGACGAGCTGCCGTTTGCCGAGGGTGATGACATCGAGATTTATCATGTGGAGCCGAGCCGGGTGCGTTTGAATCCGGCGGCGGCCGGCGTCATCGATAACAAAAACAAAACCAACGTGCTGCGTATCGAAACCAGCGGGCTGAAAAACCCGGCGCTGTCCGGCGATCCCGAGCAAGCGCTGCTGACGCGCCTGGAGCAGGCGGCGCAGCGTTTACGCCGTCTGCTGCCGGCTTACTATGCGCCGTCGTCGTCGTTCAAGGATGATATCTATCTGGCGATCGGCGCCTTTGCCGAGCCGCAACGTGAGCCACTGTTGGCGACCTATCGGGATTGCCTGCCGGCCGACAATACGCCGCCGGGCGCTAACGTCGGCAATGCGTTTACCGTGGCGTGCAAAGGGATCGGCGATCGCCAGTTTCTGACCTGCGCCGTCGATCTGGTGAAGAAAACCGTGACCGTGACGCTGGCGGCGGGGATTGCTCACCACTACTTTACCGACAGCTACGCCTTCCTCAGCGTGACGGATGCGGACGGCAACACCTTGCTCAGCTACGATGTCATCGGCAGCCAAAATCAATCGGCTAAAACCTGGGTGCTGCCGCTGTCAGGCTACGGCGGTGAGGTGATCCATCTGCGGCATGAAGAGCCGGACAACCGCCTGACGATCGTCAACGAAATGCAGCATGTGCGGCTGGCGGAGAAGGGCAAGCAGCAGACCTACTGCATTACGCCGGTCGGTTTGAAACGCATCAACGACTGATCCCCATCGGCCTCCGGGGCGGCAAGTATCGCCGCCCCGATTTTCCTCTGCATCATCCCCTTATTGCACTCTTTTTGTTCTCCCGCTGCGCGCCGCTGGTGCAGGCCGTTCGTCGTCGCTGTCATAAGTTTTAATTATAATTTATTGAAATCATGAGATTAAAAATTGGCACGCCGGTTGCTCTGTTGAATCCCATCTTGTGTACCAGATGGAATTCAGCCGATGAGCGAACCTGTTGTAGCGTGCGGTTTTACCCTCAGTGAATGGCAGCACCATTATCAAACCCGTCCGGCGGGCGAGCGCCTCGCCTGCGTCAGCGCGACGATCGAAACCCTGGCCGCCGGGCTGAACCCGAACGATAACGCCTGGCTGTATCTCGCCACGCCAGCGCAGCGCGAGCAGCAGTATCGGCAGCTGGCGCAGTTGCTGGCGGCGGTCGACGGCGATCTCAGCCGCCTGCCGCTGTTCGGCGTGCCCTTTGCCATCAAAGACAATATCGACGTCGGCGGTTGGCCGACCAGCGCCGCCTGCCCGGCGTTCACCTATCAGGCCGCGGCGGACGCCACCGTGGTCGCCCACCTGCGCGCCGCCGGGGCGATCGCCCTCGGTAAAACCAACCTCGACCAGTTCGCTACCGGGTTGGTGGGCACCCGCTCACCTTATGGCGCGGTGGTCAACAGCTTCGACAGCCGCTACGTCAGCGGCGGTTCCAGCTCCGGCTCCGCCTCGGTGGTGGCGCGCGGCCTGGTGCCGTTCGCGCTGGGCACCGACACCGCCGGTTCGGGGCGCGTGCCCGCCGGGTTCAACAACATCGTCGGGCTGAAGCCGACCAAAGGGCGGTTGTCCAACCGCGGCGTGGTGCCGGCCTGCCGGTTGAACGATACGGTGTCGGTCTTCGCGCTGACGGTGGCCGATGCCGCCCAGGTGGCGGAACTGGCGAGCGGCTTTGACGAAGCAGATCCGTATTCCCGCCCCGATCCGCATACCGCGCCGGCGGATATCTCCGCCGCACCGCGTTTCGCCGTTCCCGCCCAGTTGGAGTTTTTCGGCGACGTTCAGGCCGAACGGGCGTTTCACCGTGCGCTGGCGCAGCTGCAGGCGGGCGGTGCCACGCTGGAACCCCTCGATTTCGCGCCGTTTCGCACCCTGGCGGAACAGCTGTATTACGGCCCCTGGGTGGCGGAGCGCACCGTGGCGATTGAGCAGGTGCTGGACGCGAGCCCGCAGGCCATCGACCCGGTGGTGCGCGGCATCGTCGGCAACGGCCTCGGCTACAGTGCCTGCGACGCCTACAAGGCGGAATACCTGCGCGCCGAGCTGGCGCGGCAGATCGCCCAGCGGCTGGCGCCGTTCGACGCGCTGGTGGTGCCGACCGCGCCCACTATCCGCACCCTGGCGGAGATGGCGCAGGAGCCGGTGCTGTTCAATTCGCAATTCGGCACTTACACCAATTTCACCAACCTGGCCGATCTGAGCGCGCTGGCGCTGCCGGGGCCGCTGCGCGGAGATGGGCTGCCGGCGGGCATCACCCTGATTGCGCCTGCCTGGCATGACCGGGCGCTGGCGGCGTTTGGCCTGCGCTGGCAACGGCAAAACGCCTTGCCGCTCGGGGCCATCGGGCGGGCACTGCCGCCGCAGTCCACGCCGGCGCCGTCGGCGGGGCACGTGCGTCTGGCGGTAGTGGGCGCTCACCTCAGCGGTATGCCGCTCAACGTCCAACTGACGCAGCGCGACGCGGTGCGGGTGGAGCAAACCGTCACCGCCCCCTGTTACCGCCTCTACGCGCTGGCCGATACCGAGCCGCCGAAGCCGGGGCTGGCGCGCGTGGCGCAGGGAGCGGCGATCCGCCTTGAGCTGTGGGACATCCCGCTGGCCCGTTTCGGCGAGTTTGTGGCGGAAATCCCGGCGCCCTTGGGCATCGGCACGCTGCTGCTGGCGGACGGCAGGCGGGTGAAGGGGTTTATCTGCGAAGCCTGGGCGCTGGAAGGCGCCACGGATATCACTGAGTTTGGCGGCTGGCGCGACTATCTCGCCAGCCTTAAGGGGCACGAACATGTTTAATACCGTACTGATCGCTAACCGTGGCGAAATCGCCTGCCGTGCCATTCGCACCCTGAAACGCCTGGGCGTCACCAGCGTGGCGGTCTACTCCGACGCCGACCGCAATGCGCCGCACGTCACCGAAGCCGATAAGGCGGTGGCGCTCGGCGGCGACAAGGCCGCCGACAGCTACCTGCGCATCGACAAGATCCTCGCGGCGGCAGCGGCCACCGGCGCACAGGCGATCTACCCCGGCTACGGCTTTTTGTCCGAGAGCGCCGAGTTTGCCGACGCCTGCGAGGCGGCGGGTATCGCCTTTATCGGCCCGACGGCGGCGCAGATCCGCGAGTTCGGCCTCAAGCACCGGGCGCGCGAGCTGGCGGCGTTGGCCGGGGTGCCGATGACGCCGGGCACCGGCTTGCTGGAGAGCGTTGAGCAGGCGGTGACCGCCGCCGCGCGCATCGGCTACCCGGTGATGCTGAAAAGCACCGCCGGCGGTGGCGGTATCGGCCTGACGCGCTGTGACGACGAGGCGGCGCTGCGCGACGCGTACGACAGCGTCAAACGGCTGGGAGAGCAGTTCTTCCGCGACGCCGGCGCCTTTATCGAACGCTTCGTCGATCGGGCGCGCCACGTCGAGGTGCAGATTTTCGGCGACGGCCAGGGGCGGGTGGTGGCGCTCGGTGAGCGCGACTGCTCGCTGCAGCGGCGCAACCAAAAGGTGGTGGAGGAAACCCCGGCGCCGCACCTGCCGGCGGCGACCCGCCAGGCGCTGCATCGGGCGGCGATTGTGCTGGGCGAGTCGGTGAATTACCGCAGCGCCGGCACCGTGGAATTCATTTATGACGCCGCGCGCGACGAGTTTTACTTCCTGGAAGTGAACACCCGCTTACAGGTCGAGCACCCGATCACTGAAATGGTCACCGGCCTGGATTTGATCGCATGCATGCTGCAGGTGGCGGCGGGCGACGCGCTGGATTGGGCGGCACTGCAGCGCGCGCCGCAGGGCGCGGCGATCGAAGTGCGCCTCTACGCCGAAGATCCGCTGAAAAACTTCCAGCCCAGTCCCGGCGTGTTGACCGAGGTGCATTTCCCTGACGACGTGCGGCTCGATGGGTGGGTGGCGACCGGCAGCGAAGTGTCGGCGTTTTACGACCCGATGATCGCCAAGCTGATCGTACACGGCGCGGATCGGGCGCAGGCGCTGGAAAAACTGCGCGTGGCGCTGGCGGCGACCCGTTTGCACGGCATCGCCACCAACCTCGACTATCTGCGGCAGGTGATCGCCACGCCGCAATTTCAGCGCGGCGACGTCTGGACGCGCCTGCTGGACGATGTGCGTTTCCAGCCGCACTGCCTTGAAGTGCTGCAACCCGGCACCTACAGCAGCGTGCAGGATTATCCCGGCCGCCTCGGCTATTGGGACATCGGCGTGCCGCCGTCCGGCCCGATGGACGACTTCGCGTTTCGGCTGGCCAACCGCATCGTCGGCAACCACCCGGCGGCGGCCGGGCTGGAGTTTACCCTGCAGGGGCCGACGCTGCGTTTTCATTGCGACGCCACCCTCGCGCTGACGGGCGCGAGCTGCCCGGCCGATCTGGATGGTGAGGCGGTTGCGTATTGGCGGCCGATCGCGGTGCGGGCCGGGCAGGTATTGACACTGGGGCGCGCCACGCAAGGCTGCCGCACCTATCTGGCGGTACGCAACGGCTTCGACGTGCCGGTGTATCTCGGCAGCCGCTCCACCTTTGCGCTCGGGCAGTTTGGCGGCCACGCCGGGCGCACCTTGCGGGTGGCGGACATGCTGGCGATCGCTCAACCGGCGCTGGCGGCCAGCACCACCCCGGCGCCGATCGCTGCGCCGCAGGCGATGGACGACAGCCTGATCCCGCACTACGGCGATCAATGGCACATCGGCGTGCTTTACGGGCCGCACGGCGCGCCGGACTTTTTCACCGCCGAATCGATAGAGGCCTTCTTCGCCACCGACTGGCAGGTGCATTACAACTCCAACCGCCTCGGCGTGCGCCTGGCGGGGCCGAAGCCCGAGTGGGCGCGGGAGGACGGCGGCGAAGCCGGTTTGCATCCTTCCAACGTGCACGACTGCGAGTACGCCATCGGCGCGATCAATTTCACCGGCGACTTCCCGGTGATCCTGACCCGTGACGGGCCGAGCCTCGGCGGCTTCGTCTGCCCTGTAACCATCGCCAAGGCCGAGCTGTGGAAAGTGGGGCAGGTGAAGCCGGGCGACCGCATCCGGTTCCATCCGATCGGCTTTCGCCAGGCGCAGTCGCTGGAGCAGGCGCAGCTTGGCAGCATCGAAGCGCTGGCGGCGGTGAAGGCCATCACCCTGCCGCCGCCGGATCTGGCCCCGGCGGAGACCGTTTCCGCCGCGGTACTGGCGGCGCTGCCGGCGGCGGAAGGGCGCCCGGCGGTGGCGTATCGCCAGGCGGGGGACGGTTACATCCTGATGGAGTACGGCGACAACGTGCTCGATCTGGCGCTGCGGCTGCGCATTCATCTGCTGATGCAGTCGCTGCGAGAGGAGGCGATACCGGGCGTGGCGGAGCTGGCGCCGGGCGTGCGTTCGCTGCAGATCCGCTACGACAGCCGGCGGATAAGCCAGGCCGATCTGCTAGAGCGCCTGCTGGCGCGTGAACGGGCGCTGGGGGACGTCAGCCGCCTGAAGGTGCCGACGCGCACCGTGTGGCTACCGATGGCGTTCGAAGATTCGGCCACGCTGGGGGCGGTGGATCGTTATCAACAGACGGTGCGCGCCTCGGCGCCCTGGCTGCCGAACAACGTCGATTTCATTCAGCGCATCAACGGCCTGAGCCGACGCGAGCAGGTGCGCGACATTCTGTTCGACGCCAGCTACCTGATCCTCGGTTTGGGAGACGTCTACCTCGGCGCACCCTGCGCGGTGCCGCTCGATCCGCGCCATCGCCTGCTGAGCTCCAAATATAACCCGGCGCGCACCCACACCGCCGAAGGAACGGTCGGCATCGGCGGCATGTACATGTGCATCTACGGCATGGACTCGCCGGGCGGTTACCAGCTGGTGGGGCGCACGCTGCCGATCTGGAACAAATTCCTCAAAAACCCGCAGTTCACCGCCGGTGAGCCCTGGCTGCTGCGCTTCTTCGATCAGGTGCGCTTCTACCCGGTCAGCGAGCAAGAACTGGACGAGCAGCGCGAAGCGTTCCGTGAAGGGCGCATGCAGGTGCGCATCGAAGAAAGCGAATTCGACTTCGCCGCCTATACCCGTTTCCTGGCCGACAACGCCGAGGCGATCGCCGACTTCCAGCATCGCCAGCAGCAGGCGTTCAGCGCCGAAGTGGCGCGCTGGCGCAGCGATGACGATGAGGCCGAGGCGCAGCTGTTGCCGCCGGTTGAAGAAGACGCGATCGACGGCGATCGGGTCAGCGCCGATCTGAACGGCAGCGTGTGGAAGATCCTGGTGGAACCGGGGCAGGCGGTGGCGGCCGGCCAGCCGCTGATCGTGGTCGAGGCGATGAAAATGGAGCTGGCGGTCACCGCGCCGCGCGCCGGGATCGTTAAACGCATCAGCTGCCGGCAGGGGCGGCCGGTCGGGCCGGGCGACGCCCTGCTGTGGCTGGAAAAGGCGGTCTGAACGGAGGGGCGATGATGCAAATCACCAACGGGGAGCACAAGGTGCGGCCTGAGGGGCTGGCGGAGCGTATTTATCTGCAGCTCAAGGCCGACATCTTCGAGTTTCGCCTGCTGCCGGGCGATCGCTTCAGCGAAAGCGACGTGGCGCAGCGCATGGCGGCCAGCCGCACGCCGGTGCGCCAGGCGCTGTTTCGGCTCGAGCGCGAAGGCTATGTCGAGGTGCTGTTTCGCAGCGGCTGGCAGGTACGGCCGTTCGACTTCGCCTACTTCGAAGAGCTGTATGACCTGCGCATCGTGCTGGAACAAGAGGCGGTGAAACGGCTGTGCGAACGTCCGGCTGGGGAAACGCCGGCCGCGCTGGCGGCGTTGAGCCATTTTTGGACCGCAGCGCCGCGTCTGGCGGACGGCCAGGCGGTGTCGCAGCACGATGAGCAGTTTCATCAGGCGTTGGTGGCCGCGGCGGGCAACGGCGAAATGGCGCGCATTCACCGCGAACTGACCGAAAAGATCCGCATCATTCGCCGGCTGGACTTCACCCAGCAGGCGCGGGTGGACGCCACCTACCGCGAACACGCCGCCATTTTGCAGGCGATCCTGCAGCGGCAAAGCGGGGCGGCGCAAGCGCTGCTCGGCGAGCATATCGCCGTCAGCAAGGCCGAGGTACGAAAAATAACGCTGCACATGTTGCACCAGGCGCGGGCCCAGCAGCCTGCACACTCGGCGCAACGATTTTGATTTCATACACATCAGGAGTTTGAACTATGCAACGTCGTCGTTTTATCAAAGCTTTTGCGCTGTCCGCCGCCGCTGTCGGCCTGGGCCTGGCCTGGAGCGCGCAGGCCGCCGACACCATCAAGGTCGGCATTCTGAGTTCGCTCTCCGGCACCATGGCGATTTCCGAAACGCCGCTGAAGGATGTGGCGCTGATGACCATCGACGAGATCAATGCCAAAGGCGGGGTGCTCGGCAAAAAGCTGGAGCCGGTAGTGGTGGATCCGGCCTCCAACTGGCCGCTGTTCGCCGAGAAGGCGCGCCAGCTGCTGAGCCAGGACAAGGTGGCGGCGGTGTTCGGCTGCTGGACCTCGGTGTCGCGCAAGTCGGTGCTGCCGGTGTTTGAGGAGCTGAACGGGCTGCTGTTCTACCCGGTGCAATACGAAGGCGAAGAGATGTCGCCGAACGTGTTCTACACCGGTGCGGCGCCGAACCAGCAGGCGATCCCGGCGGTGGAATACCTGCTGAGCGAGGACGGTGGCGGCGCCAAGCGCTTCTTCCTGTTGGGCACCGATTACGTCTATCCGCGCACCACCAACAAGATCCTGCGCGCCTTCCTGCACAGCAAAGGCGTGCAGGACAAGGATATCGAAGAGGTCTACACGCCGTTCGGCTACAGCGATTACCAGACCATCGTCGCCAACATCAAGAAGTTTGCCGCCGGCGGCAACACGGCGGTGATCTCCACCATCAACGGCGATTCCAACGTACCGTTCTACAAAGAGCTGGCCAACCAGGGCGTCAAGGCCACCGACGTGCCGGTGATCGCCTTCTCGGTCGGCGAGGAAGAGCTGCGCGGCATCGACACCCAACCGCTGGTGGGCAACCTGGCGGCCTGGAACTACTTCGAATCGCTGGATAACCCGACCAATAAACAATTCGTCAGTCAGTGGAAGGCCTACGCCAAGGCGCACAACCTGCCGAATTACGCCACCGCGGTGACCAACGATCCGATGGAGGCCACCTACGTTGGCCTCCACATGTGGGCGCAGGCGGTGGAAAAGGCCGGCACCACCGACGTCGATAAGGTGCGCGCGGCGATGGCCGGGCAAACCTTCGCCGCGCCGTCGGGCTTCACGCTGACCATGGACCAGACCAACCACCATCTGCACAAGCCGGTGATGATCGGCGAGATCGAGGGCAACGGCCAGTTCAACGTGGTGTGGCAGACCGAAGCACCGGTGCGCGCGCAGCCGTGGAGCCCGTATATCGCCGGCAACGACAAGAAGCCGGATTACCCGGTGAAGGGCGGCAAGTAACGTCACTCAGCGCCGGCGCGGCCCAACGCCCGCCGGCCCAACAGAAGAGGCAGCTGATGCAATCTCCGTTTTTATCTTCTCTGCGCGTCGGGCTGTGGCTGCTGTGCGCCTGGCCCCTGCTGGCGCAGGCCGGGCCGGCCGATGAGTTTGCGGCGGCCAACCGTGCGCAGAAGGCCAAACTGCTGCAGGCGTGGGCGGCCGAGCCGGATGCCGCGCGCCTGCCGCTGCTGCAGGGGCTGCAGCAGGAAACCGTGGCGATCGACGGGGCGAAGCGCGCCTTTATCCGCCAGGGCGATCGCTATTTGCCGCTCGAGGGCGAGGCGGCCCCGGTTGGCGAACCGAAGAAGGTGTGGCTGAACAACCGGCTGCGCATTCTGATCGCCAATGCGCTGTCGGCGCAGCGGTTGGTCAGCGCGGACGCGGCGGTGCGGCTGCAGGCGGCGAGCGCGCTGCAGCGCGAAGCGAACGGCGAGCAGCTGCCGCTGTTGGCCCGGCAGCTGGCGCGGGAAACAGACCCGCAGGTGCATCAGGCGCTGAGCCTGGCGCTGGCTAACCTGCAATTGACCGACGCCAGCCCGCAGGTGCGTTTCAAGGCGGTGCGGCTGCTGGGGGAATCGGGCGAGCCGGAAACCCGCGCGCGGCTGCAGGTCTTGACCGACGCGGCCAATGAGCCGGACGCCGCGGTGCGCGCCGAGGCGCAGCGCAGCCTGCAGCGCGTGCAGCACCGCCTGATGATCGGCGATCTGCTCGGCCAGGCGTTCAGCGGCCTGTCGCTCGGTTCGATCCTGCTGCTGGCGGCGCTCGGGCTGGCGATCACCTACGGCCTGCTCGGCGTTATCAATATGGCGCACGGCGAAATGCTGATGCTTGGCGCCTATTCCGCCTATCTGGTGCAGGGGCTGTTTCAGCAGTTTGCGCCGCAGTGGCTGGCGCTCTACCCGCTGGCGGCGCTGCCGGTGGCGTTCGCCATCACCGCCGGGATCGGCATGCTGCTTGAGCGCACGGTGATCCGCCACCTGTACGGCCGGCCGCTGGAAACCCTGCTGGCCACCTGGGGCATCAGCCTGGTGTTGATCCAGCTGGTGCGGGTGCTGTTTGGCGCACAGAACGTCGAGGTCGCCAACCCGGCGTGGCTATCGGGCGGCGTGCAGCTGTTGCCGAACCTGGTGCTGCCGTGGAACCGCATCGCGGTGATCGCGTTCGTGCTCTTGGTGCTGGCGATGACCTGGCTGCTGCTGAACAAGACCCGGCTCGGCATGAACGTGCGCGCGGTGACGCAAAACCGCGCGATGGCGGCCTGCTGCGGCGTGCCCACCGGGCGGGTGGACATGCTGGCCTTCGGGCTGGGATCCGGCATCGCCGGGCTCGGTGGGGTGGCGCTGTCGCAGTTGGGCAACGTCGGGCCGGAGCTGGGGCAAGGCTACATCATCGATTCGTTCCTGGTGGTGGTGCTCGGCGGCGTCGGCCAGTTGGCGGGGACGGTGGCGGCGGCCTTCGGTCTCGGCATCGTCAACAAGATCCTTGAGCCACAGATCGGCGCCGTGTTGGGCAAGATCCTGATCCTGGTGCTGATCGTTCTGTTTATTCAAAAGCGTCCGCAGGGGCTGTTCGCCCTTAAGGGCAGGGTGATTGACTGATGAGCCAACCATTGACCGTAACCGGCGTGCAGAAAGCGCCCCGGCTGGCGTTGAGCATCGGCGCGCTGGCGTTGCTGGCGCTGCTGGTGATGCCGTTCATGACGCTGTTACCGGCGGATCATCCGCTGGCGGTGTCCACCTATACCCTGACGCTGGCGGGCAAGATCCTGTGCTACGCGGTGGTGGCGGTGGCGCTCGACCTGGTGTGGGGCTATGCCGGGCTGCTGTCGCTCGGCCACGGGCTGTTCTTCGCGCTCGGCGGCTACGCCATGGGCATGTACCTGATGCGGCAGGCGGCGGGCGACGGGCTGCCGGCGTTTATGACGTTCCTCTCCTGGAATGAGCTGCCGTGGTTCTGGAGCGGCACCCAGCATTTCGCCTGGGCGCTGTGCCTGATCGTGCTGGTGCCGGGTCTGCTGGCCTTCCTGTTCGGCTACTTCGCCTTTAGCTCGAAAATCAAAGGGGTGTATTTCTCGATCATGACCCAGGCGCTGACCTATGCCGGCATGCTGCTGTTCTTTCGCAACGAGACCGGCTTCGGCGGCAATAACGGCTTTACCGGTTTCACCACGCTGCTTGGCTTTCCCATCACCGCCGCCGGCACGCGAGTGGCGTTGTTCCTGGCGACGGTGCTGCTGCTGGCCGCCAGCCTGACCATCGGCTTTGCGCTGGCGCGCAGCAAATTCGGCCGGGTGCTGACCGCGGTGCGCGATGCGGAAAACCGCCTGACCTTCTGCGGCTACGATCCGAAGGGTTTCAAGCTGTTCGTCTGGACGCTGTCGGCGGTGCTGTGCGGGCTGGCCGGCGCGCTCTATGTGCCGCAGGTCGGCATCATCAACCCCGGCGAAATGTCGCCGACCAACTCGATCGAGGCCGCCATCTGGGTGGCGCTCGGCGGGCGCGGCACGCTGGTGGGGCCACTGCTCGGCGCCGGCATCGTCAACGGCGCCAAGAGCTGGTTCACCATGGCCATTCCCGAATACTGGCAGTTCTTCCTCGGCCTGATGTTTATCGTCGTCACGCTGTTTCTGCCCAAAGGGGTGATCGGTCTGCTGCGCCGGAGGAAAACCTCATGAAAGCGATGCAAGTGACCGACGAGCTGTTTACCCACCCGCTGCCGGCGGATAAATACCGGCAGCAAACCGATCCGGTGCTGCAGCTCGACAACGTCAACGTCAGCTTCGACGGTTTTCGCGCGCTGAGCGATCTGTCGCTGCGCATTGGCGTCGGCGAATTGCGCTGCGTGATCGGCCCCAACGGCGCCGGCAAGACCACGCTGATGGATGTGATCACCGGCAAGACCCGGCCGGACAGCGGCAGGGTGTTTTACGATCAGACCGTCGATCTGACCCGGCTGGCGCCGATGCAGATCGCCCACGCCGGCATCGGCCGCAAGTTTCAAAAACCGACGGTGTTTGAGGCGCTGACGGTGTTCGAAAATCTGGAGATCGCGCAGAAAACCCGCAAATCGGTGTGGGCCTGCCTGCGCGCCCGCCTGAGCAGCGAACAGCGCGACCGCATCGACGAGATGCTGAAAACCCTGCGGCTGGGGCATGAACGCCACCGGCCCGCCGGGTTGCTGTCCCACGGGCAGAAACAGTTTCTCGAGATCGGCATGCTGCTGGTGCAGGAGCCGCACCTGCTGCTGCTCGACGAGCCGGCGGCCGGCATGACCGACGCCGAAACCGACTACACAGCCGAACTGTTCCGCGAGCTGGCGGGCAAGCATTCGCTGATGGTGGTGGAACACGATATGGGGTTTGTGGAAACCATCGCCGATCGCGTGACGGTGCTGCACCAGGGACAGGTGCTGGCGGAAGGATCGCTGGCGCAGGTGCAGGCCGATGAACGGGTGATTGAGGTATATCTGGGGCGCTGAGGAGGCGTAACGATGCTGCAGGTAGAGGAATTGAATCAGTATTACGGCGGCAGCCACATCCTGCGCGGCCTGTCGTTCGAGGCGCGCATCGGCGAGGTGACTTGTTTGCTGGGGCGCAACGGCGTGGGCAAGACCACGCTGCTGAAATGCCTGATGGGGCTGGTCCCGGCGCGCAGCGGCAGCGTCCGTTGGCAGGGCGAAACCATCACCGGTAAAAAGCCGCATCAGCGGGTGCAGGCGGGCATCGCCTATGTACCGCAGGGGCGGGAGATTTTCCCGCGTCTGACGGTGGAGGAAAATCTGCTGATGGGGCTGGCGCGCTTTTCCGGCGCCGACGCGCGCGCGGTGCCGGATCCGATCTATGACTTGTTTCCGGTGCTGCGGCAAATGAAGGATCGGCGCGGCGGCGATCTCTCCGGCGGGCAACAGCAGCAGCTGGCGATCGGCCGGGCGCTGGCCTGCCGGCCGCAGCTGTTGATCCTCGACGAGCCGACGGAAGGGATCCAGCCTTCGGTGATCAAGGAGATCGGCGCGGTGATCAAACAACTGGCGGCGCGGGGCGATATGGCGATCCTGCTGGTGGAGCAGTTCTATGACTTTGCCGCCGATCTGGCGGACAGCTATCTGGTGATGTCGCGCGGCAGCATCGTGCAGCGCGGCGCCGGCAGCGCCATGGAACAGGACGGCGTACGCGGGCTGGTAGCGATTTGACGTTGGGTCAGCTTAAAAAGGATTGGCTGAGCGGATCGCGGGAATGATGCAGCACTCTGATGATATTCACCTCCCGCCTGTGCTGTCGAAAATAAATCAGGTGGTTGGCGATGGGCAATACCCATAGGCCGTGGCCGATTGCATCGATGTTTTTGCCGAGTTGGTGGTGGCTAAGGTTATCGAAAGCCTGATGCAGGCGGCGCAGATAATCTTCGGCCACCTGCAAGCCAAAGTGCGCCAACCCGTAAAAATAGATCTCTTCCATATCGTCCAATGCTTTTGGACGAACGGTTACTTTTCTGCGCATCCTTTTGCTTTGCTCCGTATTCTTTCCATGAACACATCACGATCCCATTCAACGGCCTCACCGCTGTTTTCTCCTTCGGCGATCAGGCGCCTAAGCTCTTCCAGCTTTGAGGTGGCGGTACGTTCGCGCAAAGTGCGCACCGATTCGCGGATGACTTCACTGGGCGTGCGGTAATCGCCGCTGGCCACCAGGTCTTCGACGAAGCTACGCAGTTCGTCACCCAGATCTACCGTTAATGTTCTGCCCATTGTTCCTCCTCACTTTCGGCTATGCTGCGTCATTGTAAGATTAGTTCTTACATTGTGCACGTCAAACTATCAGGATCTCAATAGCGGTCCCGTCATGAGGGCGGGAATCACCTAAGGATAACCATGAACGAAATCACTGTGTCACGCCTCGGTTGCATCGTCCTGTCCCTGTTTCCGGCCCTGTGGGGGCTGTTCAGCCTGTTGAACAATACGGCGGATTTCGCCGGTACCGCGCGCAATGCGGTGGGGCCATTGCTTGCCATGCAGGATACCTATCAGACGCCGGGGCTGATGTGGCGCGCGATCAGCGCCGACTGGGCCTGCATGTTGGGGTTGGCGGTCATCACCACGCTGGAAACGCTGGCCGGTCTATTCGCGGCGGCAGGCGTGGTGCTGATGATCGGGCGATTGAAAGGCTCTTACGCCGCCTTCGCCAAGGGCAAAGCCTGGGCGATGCTGGGGGCGCTTTGCGCAATTGTGGTGTGGGGCGTCGGCTTTATGGTGGTCGCCGGCGACTGGTTTATGGCCTGGCAGGCCAAGAAGGATCCGCTGGCGGTGCAGCTGGGGGCGCTGATCTACCTGGCGCCCAATGCGTTTGCCTTGCTGTTCCTGATGCTGCAGCGGGAGCCGCGCTAAACGACGGCGGAGCGGGGCGCGGTTACAGCGCCTTGCTCATCGTCCAAAGTTCGATGGCACCCTGTTCGCTGGTGTATTGGGCCTCGCCGCATACGGTCAGGCCTTGCCGCTGATAAAAGCGCTGGGCGTCGGCGTTCTGTTTCAGCACTTCCAGCCACAGCAGGGGCTGACGGCGTTCGACGGCCCGCCGCTGCACCTGTTCGAAAAATTGTCGGCCGAAACCGCGCCCGGCGTAGTCCGGCAGGAAGTAGATCTTTTGCAGTTCGGCGCCGCGCCGTTGGGTGGCGGCCAACAGGCTGTCGAAGTTCACGCGTGCATAGCCGACCAGGGCGTCATCCTCATAGGCTAACAGCCAGCACACGTCGGGATCGCGCAGCGTCTGTTCCAGCGCGGAGACGGAAAAATCCTCGGCCAAAAAGGCCTCCAGCTCGTGTGGGTAGCGCCACAGCTCACCGAAGTGCGCGCGATAGGTGCGGATGCCGATATCGCGCACCTGGGTTAAATCTTCCAGCAATGCCTGACGGACGGTGAACATGAATGAACCTCATCGAAGCGGGAACCGATGAGTATAGCGAGTTAATTTTCAAGATGTCGCGGCGTTTCACGACGAAAACCCAGACCGATGATGCGGCCGAACAGGCGCGGCAGCCAGCGGCTGTTGCCGACGCGGGCGATCAGGCGCGAACCGCCCGCCGCGCGGCGTTCGCCCGGCTTGCGCTGGCTCATTTTTATCTGCAAAAACTGGATGGCCCGGGTGGGGAATTCGCGCCGGCGCTGCACGCTCAGCAGATGCTTCAGCTGCAGCCGATGCTGGCGCAGCGGCGGGATCAGGGCGTTGGCGGCGGCCACCGCGTCCTGAATCGCCAGGTTGACGCCCACGCCGCCGATCGGCGACATGGCGTGCGCGGCGTCGCCGATGCACAGCACCCCCGGTTTGGCCCAGCGATCCAGACGATCGATGCGAATGCTCAGCAGTTTGACCTGATCCCACTCGACGATCTCCTGCAGGCGATCGTCCTGGAACGGCGCCACCTCGGCGAGGTGCAGTAAAAATTTCTCCAGCCCGCTGTGGCGGATCGCATCGAAGCTGCCTTTGTCGATCGAGTAACCGCATTGCCAGTAGTCGCCGCGATCGATCATGATGAAGTTCTGTTTCGGCCCGGTGTGGCCCATCGACCAGGCCGGATCGCCCGGCTGCTTGCTGAGCTTCATCCACAATACGTCGCGCGGCGCGCCGAAGGATCGGCTGCTGAGCGCCGCCTGTTCGCGCACCACCGAGTTGCGGCCGTCGGTGCCGATCACCAGCTGGCTGCGCACGCGGATCGGGCCTTCCGGCGTGTCGGCCAGCACGCCGCATACCTGGCCGCGGTCGTACAGCAGCTCATGAACCTGCGCCGAGGTCAGCAGCCTGAAGTTGGGGAAGGCGGCGGCCTGCTGGGCCAAAAAGTTGAGGAACTCCCACTGCGGCATAAAGGCGATAAATTTGCAGCGCGTCGGCAGGCGGGTGAAATCCGCCAGCTTGATGTCGCGCCCGGCGACTTCGGCGTGCAGGGACTCCGCACGCTGGTGCGGCAACGTCAGCAGTTCGTCGAGCAGGCCCAGTTGGTGCATGACTTCCAGCGTCGACGGGTGAATGGTGTCACCGCGAAAATCGCGCAGGAAGTCGGCGTGCTTCTCCAGCACCGTCACGTCGATCCCCGCCCGCGCCAGCAGATAGCCGAGCATCAGCCCGGCGGGGCCGCCCCCCACGATGCAGCAGGTGGTGGCGTAAGGTGTGATCGGTGATGACGGCATGGCGGTTGACCCCGGAGAGCGACCGCATCCCGCGAGCCGCAAGTGAATGTTCAATATTGATAATGATTATCAATATCAAGTTTAGCTGTCAACCCGCAGCGCAGTGTGGTCAAAGGGGCGGACAGAGGATCGAAACCGACGGGCAGGGTGAAACGGTATTGCATCGCGAGCATAAGGATTCTCCGTAAAGACATTGACCCGGAGAGCGTGACACGCCATCTTTATCAGTAAAATCGGTATTATTTTTATCGATGGTTCAGAAAATCAGGATGGTCAGCATGGGGCGAATAACGTTCGATCTCGAGGATTTGCGCAGCTTCGTCACCGGCGTCGAGCTGGGCAGCTTCGCCAAGGCGGCTGAACGGCTGGGGCGTTCGACGTCGGCGGTCAGCGCCCACCTGAAAAAGCTGGAACAGCAGGTCGGCGCGCCGATCCTGCGCAAGGCCGGGCGCGGCATGGTGATGACCGAGGTGGGGGAAACCCTGCTTGGCTACGCGCGCCGTCTGCTGGAGCTCAATGACGAAGCCGCCGCCGCGGTGCGCGGGTTGGATCTGCAGGGCACGGTGCGGCTGGGGTTGCAGGAGGATTTCGGCGAGACGTTTCTGCCGCAGGTGTTGGGCAGCTTCGCACGCGCCAATCCGAAGGTGCGCATCGAGGCGCGCATCGCCCGCAATGCCGAGCTGATCGACTGGGTGCTGAAAGGCCAGCTGGATCTGTCGCTGGCGTGGGATGGCGGTTTGAGCACGCCGTATCATCAGGCGCTGGGGCAGCGGCAGCTGCACTGGATAGCCTCGCCCGGCTTCGCGCTGGCGCCGTGGCGAGAAGGGGACGAGCCGTTGCCGTTGGTGATGTTCGACGCGCCCTGTCTGATGCGCAGCGCGGCGACGCAGGCGCTGGATCGCGCCGGCATTCCCTGGCGCATCGCCTTTACCAGCCGCAGCCTGAATGGCGTGTGGGCGGCGGTGAGCGCCGGGTTGGGCGTCACGGTGCGAACGGCGGCGGGGTTGCCGCCCGGCCTGTCACCGCTGGCCCCCGATCTGCTGCCCGCTCTCGGCCAACTCGGTGTAGTGCTGCACCGCGCCGAGGATCAGCCCTCGGCGGCCGTGCAGCGGCTGGCGCAGATTGTGGTCGAGCGGATCGAAACTTAATCTTGGGCGATCGGCTGCTTGCCGCTCAGCTGGCCCCATTCGCTCCAGGCGCCGTCATACAGTTTGACCTGCGGTGCGCCGAGCGACAGCAGGCCAAACGCCAGCACCGCCGCCGTCACGCCGGAGCCGCAGCTGGTGATGATCGGGCCGTTAATGTCCACGCCCTTGTCGCTGAAGGTTTGGCGCAGCGCGTCCAGCGATTTGAAGCGGCCGTTTTCCAGCAGCTCGCCGTACGGAATGTTGATGCTGCCGGGAATATGACCGCGGTGCAGGCCGGGGCGCGGCTCCGGTGCTTCGGCATAAAAGCGCGGTGCGGCGCGCGCGTCGAGAATTTGCACCGGCGTGCCTAATGCTTGCTCCACTTGCCGCATATCCACCACCGCGTCGGCGTTGAACCGGGCGTTGAACGTCTGCGGTTCAGGCTGCGCCGGGCCGGTTGCCAGCGCTTGCCCCAGCGCGGTCCAGCCGTTCAGCCCTTCGTCCAGCACGTAAACGCGCTCGGCGCCGAAATTGCGGAAGGTCCACCAGCCGCGCGGTGCGGAGAACTGGTTGCCCTCATCGTAAATCACCAGGGTATCGCGCTCGCTGATGCCCAGCTTGCCCACCGCCGCGCCAAACTCCGCCGCCGTCGGCAGCATGTGCGGCAGCGCGGTGTTTTTGTCCGCCACCTCGTCGATATCGAAATAGACCGCGCCGGGGATATGGCCGCGTTCGAACTCGGCAAGCATGTCCTTTTTCGGCGTCAGCCCCACCGGCGACATCCGAACGTCGATCACCACCAGATTTTCATCGTTGATATGTTGCGCAAGCCATTGAGGGGTCACCAGAAACGGAGAGTTCATCGTTATTGTTCGCCTGTTGTGAAAACGGATTTTCACTATACACCAGGCCGCGCGGGGATGAAGTATGATGTTCAGTCAAAGGGGACGGGCGGGGAGCGGAGAAAACATGACGGACCAGGCGTTTGGCGGAGCCAAGATAGCGTTGCTGTGCGACGATCGCTTACTGGTTTACCTACGGGACGACAAACCGGGCATTCCGTGGCCCGGCCTGTGGGATCTGCCCGGCGGCGGGCGGGAAAACGGCGAAACGCCGCTGCAGTGCGTGCAGCGGGAAACGCAGGAAGAGTTTGGCGTGACGATCGCCGCACGTCAGGTTGTCTGGCGGCGGCGCTACGACGGCGTTCTGCCCGGCTCCCCGCCGACCTGGTTTATGGCCGGCGAGATAACGCCGGCGCAGATCGCCGCCATCCGCTTTGGCAACGAGGGCCAGCGTTGGCTGATGATGCCGGTAGCGCAGTTCATTGATCATCCGCAGGGCATCGAACATCTGCGCCGCCGGGTGGCGGAGTTTCTGCACCGTTAGGACTAAAGTTCCCGGTGCTTTCAACCCTGGCGATCAGCGCCGGAAGTTGTTGGTCAGAGAAGACTTCGATGCCGTGTTGGCGCAGCAGCTCGGCGGTAACGCCGCGGCCGGGTTTGGTGCGGCCGTTGAAGGCACCGTCGTAAATCCGTTGACTGCCGCAAGAAGGGCTGCCGTCGGTCAGCAAGGCGAAACGGCAGCCGTGGCGGCGAGCGGTTTCCAGCGCCAGTTGGGCACCGAGCAAGTATTGTGCGGTGACATCATCGCCGCTGGATTCCATCACCTGCGCTCGTTGCGCGATTACTGCCGCGCCGTCGGCGTGCGGCGAGATTTCCGCTGAGGGGCGAGGCGTGGAAAAACCGGCGGCCAGCTCAGGGCAGCAGACGATCAGACGTCCTTCTTGCCGCCAACGTTGCAGCGTGGCGTCAAGCAAAGGTTTGTCGGTACCGTTGTAACGAACTTTGAAACCAGCCAGGCAGGCGCTGATAAGGATATTGGACGACATGTCTTTTTTCTCTGCGGCAGTGGCGAAAGCGCGGATGCCGTTGGCCCGCGCGCGCGGCTATAACATAGCAGGATACTCAGCCTGATGGCAGCGCCGATCGAGTGACGCCCCCTGGTTTTTCGATGCGCGGCTGAGCTTGGGCGTTCGCGGCAAAAATTCAGTCCGTTGGCGTGATGACGCCAGCCGGCATCAGCGCCTGGATGGTGGCGCCGACCCGCTGTACCGCCTGTTCTATCTCCGTCGTCAGCGTCGGCGCATAGTTGATGCGCAGGCAGTTACGGTACTTGCCGGCGGCGGAAAAGATGCTGCCGACGGCAATTTGTACGCCTTGCGGTTCGAGATGGCGGTTCAGCCGCAGGGTGTCGAATGCCTCGTCCAGTTCGATCCACAGCATAAAACCGCCGCGCGGCCGGCTGACGCGGGTGCCGGCCGGGAAGTGTTTCAGGATCAGATCGGTCATGCGATCACGGTTTTGTTGATAGCGGGCGCGCATGCGCCGCAGGTGCTGCAGATAGTGCCCGCCGCGGATGAATTCGGCGATCGCCAGCTGCGGCTGGGTGGCGGTGGCGCCGGAGCCGATGAACTTCATGTGCAGCACCCGCTCCAGATAGCGGCCGGGTGCGATCCAGCCCACGCGCAGGCCCGGCGCCAGCGTTTTGGAAAACGAGCTGCACAGCAGCACGCGGCCATCTTCGTCGAACGATTTGATGGTGCGTGGCCGCGGGTAGTGATAGGCGATGTCGCCGTAAACGTCATCCTCGATGATTGCCGCATCGTGACGCTGCGCCAGCGTCAGCAACCGCTGTTTATGGGCGTCGGGCATGATGTAGCCCAGCGGGTTGTTGCAGTTGGGCGTCAGCAGAATGGCCTTGATCGGCCACTGTTCCAGCGCCATCTCCAGCGCGGCCAGGCTGACGCCGGTGAGCGGATCGGTGGGGATTTCCAGCGCCTTGATGCCCAGGCCCTTCAGCGTTTGCATGGTGCCGTGGAAGCAGGGCGAATCGACCGCCACGATGTCGCCGGGTTGGCAAACGGCGCGCAGCCCGGCGGAGATCGCTTCCTGGCAGCCGGTGGTGATCAGCAACTGATCGGGGCTGATTTGGCAGCCGGAATCCAGCAGCAGACGAGCGACCTGTTCGCGCAGCGCGGCCACGCCCTGAATGCTGTCGTAATACAGGCTGCGCAGGTCGCCGTGGCGGGCGGCGTTGCGCAGGGCGACGATCAGCGGTTTCATCGTCGGCTCGGCGATGTCCGGCATGCCGCGTCCCAGCTGGATCAGGCCTTCGCGCGGCCGGTTGCGCACCAGCTCCAGCACCTGCTCCCATTGCGAAATGTCCACCGGCCGCTGCACCGGCGCCGTCATGGCGGGCAGCTCGGCCTGTGCGCGCCGCGTATGCACGAAGTAGCCCGACTTCGGCCGCGCTTCCACCAGGCGCTGTTCCTCGAGCAGCCGGTAGGCTTGCTGCACCGTGCTGATGCTGACGCCGTGCTCCTGGCTGAGCGCGCGTACGGAAGGCAGGCGATGGCCGGCCGGATACAGCCCTTGCTGAATGCGTTGGCTGAGAATGGCGGCCAGCGTCGCGTAGCGTGTCATACAGAGGCCTCTCATCGATAGTAAGGGTTAAAAAACCGGTACAGATGCTCTCAAAGTAAACCATTCAGCGGGTTTTTTGGTGCAGCTGTATGAAAAAAATAGCGTCAGCGTGAATCTGTATTGTTTTTCTCCCGGCGAGCATGATGACTGCAACGCGAAAACATCAGGGAGAATAACAAGATGGCTCTGTTTACTGGCGCGCCGCGGCGGCGCTCATCAGGTTGGTCACGCTGGCGTCTGTATCTGCAACGCTACAGGACGCGAAAAGAATTATTATTGCTGGACGATGCACGGCTGATCGATATTGGTTTGTCGCGAGCAGAAGCGCTGCGAGAAGGATGTAAACCTTTCTGGAAAGAATAGATAAAAGGAAAACCGATGCTGAGAGTCTTGGGCAAGGCTTCATCAATCAACGTGCGCAAAGTGTTATGGACCTGCCAGGAGCTGGGGCTGACGCTGGAACGAGAAGACTGGGGCAGCGGCTTTCGCTCCACGCAGGAGCCGGCGTTTCTGGCGCTGAATCCCAACGGCCTGGTGCCGGTGCTGATCGACGGCGAGCGGGTGCTGTGGGAGTCGAACACCATTTGCCGCTATCTGGCGGGGCGGGAGGGGCGCTGCGATCTGCTGCCGCAGGAACCCGGCGCGCGCGCGGCGGTGGAGATGTGGATGGACTGGCAGGCCACCGATCTGAATGGCGCCTGGCGCTATGTGTTCATGTCGCGGGTGCGTGGGCATGCGGATTATCAGGATGCTGCCAGCCTGGCCGTTGCCGAACGCGAGTGGAACCGGCTGATGGGGTTGTTGGATCGGCATTTGGCGCAGCACGGCCCTTATGCCGCCGGCGCCGCTTTCACGCTGGCGGACGTGGTGCTGGGGCTGTCGCTGAACCGCTGGCTGTTGACGCCGTTGGAGCGGCCGAATTATGCGGCGCTGGCGGCCTATCAGCAGAGCCTGCTGCAACGCCCTGGCTACGTTCAGCACGGTGCCAACGGTTTACCGTAATATGAAATAAATAGTTCATTTCATCCCGTCTGGATACGACCAGCCTTGTCCCGGCTTTCCTCGTTGCATCATCCCGTCAACGTTTCATGAACGGCATCACGAATATGAACTTTATCTTCCCGTGTGCTTGTTATTGAAATTTATATTCCATATAAACCCGTTATCAACCGGCGCGTTTCATTGAGCGGCGCCTGGTTCTACACAGAATTTCGGTCACGGGAGAAAATGATGAAACAGGTACGCGTTGGGTTAATCGGCACCGGTTATATCGGGCGTTGTCACGCTATCGCCTATGCGCAGGCCGCCACGGTCTTTCCTCTGAAAGGGGAGCTGGTACTGGAGATGCTGGCGGAGGTGACCCCCGAGCTGGCGGCGCAGCGCGCCACCGAATTCGGCTTTGCGCGATCGACCGGCGACTGGCGGCAGCTGGTGGCTGATCCGGCGATCGACGTGGTAGACATCTGCGCCCCTAATTTCTTGCACAAAGAGATGGCGCTGGAGGCGATCCGCCACGGCAAGCACGTATATTCGGAAAAACCGCTGGCCCTGGACGCCGCCGATGCGGCGGAGATGGTGCAGGCCGCCCGCGCCAAGGGCGTGAAAACGCTGGTCGGTTTCAACTACATGAAGAACCCCACCAGCCAGCTGGCGCGCGAGATCATCGCCAACGGCGAAATCGGTGAGGTGGTGCATTTTTACGGCACCCACAATGAGGATTATCTGGCCGACCCGTGCACGCCGATCGACTGGCACTGCCGCCGCGCCAGCGCCGGGCTGGGCGCGCTGGGGGATCTGGCGGCGCACATCGTCAACATGGCGCACTACCTGGTGGGCGATATCGTGGCGGTCTGTGGCGATATGCAGACCGTGATCAAGCAGCGCCCGGACCCGCAAAATCCGGCGCGCCTGCTGCCGGTGGAAAACGAAGATCAGGCCAGCGCGCTGCTGCGTTTCGCCGGTGGGGCGATGGGCACCCTGGAAACGTCGCGCATCGCCTGCGGGCGCAAGATGGGGCTGACCTATGTGGTCACCGGCACTAAAGGCACGCTGAGCTATACCCAGGAACGGATGGCGGAGCTGAAGCTGTATCGGCACGATGAACCGGCGGAGCGGCAGGGATTCAAGACGCTGCTGGTGGGGCCGACGCACCCGGACTACGCAGCATTCTGCATCAGCGCCGGGCACGGCATCGGTTTTAACGATCAGAAGACGGTGGAGATCCGCGATCTGGTCAACGGCATCGCCGCGGGCGATCGCATGTGGCCGGACTTTGAAGAAGGCTGGAAAGTGTCTTGCGTGCTGGATGCGATAGCCGCCTCTGCCGAGCAGCGGCGCTGGCTGGAGATCAACCGCGATTGAAAATGAAATGGCGCTCTCCCGTGGGTAGCGCCATTAACTTGCTATCTTATTAACTTAACATCTTATTAAGCTAGTTGCGTAATAAGTTGCTGGCCTGGCAACTTAGAACGAGAAGCACGAACAGCCGAACGCGCCCCAGAAGGCATTCTCGTCCGACACCGGGATGCTGGAGCGGCGCGCGATGTCATGCTGGTGCGCGTGTACGCCGCACGGGCCGCAGCATTGGTGCGCCTGGCTCACTACCCCGACGCGAGCTGCCGCCAACGGCGGCGCGGAGCGGTAGTGGCCCGGCACTTGGGTGACCGGCGACCACTCCGGCAGCACCGGCAGCGGCGGTGGCGCCAGCGGCGAGAAGCTGCCGGCGGCGTAGACCACTTTACCGTCCACCACCGTCATTACCGACTCGATGCCTTTGATCTGCTCTTCCGGCACGCTGAAATAGTCCTGCGACAGCACCGCCACATCCGCCAGCTGGCCGACCTTGATCTGGCCTTTCTTGCCCTGTTCGGTGGAGAACCAGGCGCTGCCTTGCGTCCACAGCATCAGCGCCGTTTCGCGATCCAGACGGGCGCTGTCGTCGTACATCGCCATGCCGCCGACGGTGCGGCCGGAGACCAGCCAGTACAGCGCCGTCCACGGGTTGTAGCTGGCGACGCGGGTGGCGTCGGTGCCCAGCCCGACCGGCAGCTCAGCCGCCAGCATTTTCGCTACCGGCGGCGTATGTTTGGTGGCTTCGATGCCGTACCTGTCGGCGAAATATTCGCCCTGGAACGCCATGCGATGCTGCACCGCAATGCCGCCGCCCAGCGCCTTGACCCGTTCGATATTGCGTTCGGTAATGGTTTCGGCGTGGTCGAACAGCCAGTGCAGCCCGTTGAACGGAATGTCGCGGTTCACCTTCTCGAACACGTCCAGCATGCGGCTGATGGATTCGTCATAGGTAGCGTGCAGGCGGAACGGCCAGCGGTGCTCGACCAAATGGCGCACCACCCGCTCCAGCTCGTCTTCGGTGCCCGGCGGCAGATCCGGGCGCGGCTGCAGGAAGTCTTCGAAGTCGGCGGCGGAAAACACCAGCATCTCGCCGGCGCCGTTGTGGCGATAGAAGTCGGTGCCCTGGCCCGGCTTGAGCATATCGGTCCACAGCTCGAAGTCTTCCAGCTCCTGCTTCGGCCGCTGGGTGAACAGGTTATAGGCGATGCGGATGGTCAGCTGCTTTTTCTCGTGCAGCTCGGCGATCACCTGATAATCCTCTGGGTAGTTCTGGAAGCCGCCGCCGGCGTCGATGGCGCTGGTGAGGCCCAGACGGTTCAGCTCGCGCATAAATTGGCGGGTGGAGTTAACCTGCTGTTCCAACGGCAGTTTCGGCCCTTTCGCCAATGTGGCGTACAGGATCATGGCGTTGGGCTTGGCGATCAGCATGCCGGTCGGGTTGCCGTTGGCGTCGCGCTGGATCTCGCCGCCCGGCGGATTCGGCGTGTCTTTGGTGTAGCCGACCACCTTCAGCGCCGCGCGGTTGAGCAGCGCGCGATCGTAGAGGTGCAGAATAAACACCGGCGTGTCCGGCGCTGCCTGGTTGATCTCGTCCAGCGTTGGCATGCGGCGCTCGGCGAACTGGAATTCGGTCCAACCGCCGACCACCCGCACCCACTGCGGGTTCGGCGTACGCAGCGCCTGCTCTTTCAACATGCGCAGCGCGTCGGCCAGCGAGGGCACGCCTTCCCAGCGCAGCTCCAGGTTATAGTTCAGGCCGCCGCGGATCAGGTGCAGGTGCGAGTCATTCAGGCCCGGAATAGCGGTGTGGCCGTGCAAGTCGATCACCTGGGTTTCCGGCCCGGCGTGCTGCATGACTTCGCCTTCGCTGCCGACCGCCAGAAACTTGCCGTTGCGGATGGCCACCGCCTGTGCGGTAGGATTTTGGCGATCGACGGTGTGAAACTTGCCGTTGGTGATGATCAATGAAGCGTGGTGGTTCATAACATTCTCCCGGCGAACCGCCTAGCGGCGGGTCAGCCATTGATGAAAAACGCGAGTCACGATAGGCATCCACAGGTACACCACCAGGGCGACTACGGTGGCGTCATTGAGAAAATGGCCGAGCAGCGTGCCGTCCAGCTGTGGCAGCACCCGCCCCCAAAACCAGGGCACCAGATTGGTGGAAGGGAAGATCACCAGCAGGGTGATGATGAACTGCTTCCACTGGGGCGGCTGCCGCACGCCGGGGTTGGGCGGGGTAAACCAGAACTCCGCGCCGGGGCGGATCTCGATATGGTCGTTCTCCAGCAGCAGCGGGGTGACCTCTTCGATATATTGCTTGCGCAGTGGCGAGTTGAGCCAGCGGTAGAGATTGTCGAGATTGTCGAAGCGGACCAGCACCGTATAGGCCTGTTCGCTGCCGGAAGGGCGAATCACGTTGACACCCAGATGGCCGGTGAAGCCTGCGGCGTCGGGCATGATGCGGTTCAGCCAGGCCTCATAGGCCTGCTCGTTCCCCGGCGCCAAACGGTGGGTGATCACCAGCGTGACATGCTGCGGATGGGCCATAAAACCGACTCCTGAAAATACCCCGGCGCAGGGCCGGGGCAAGGGGGATTATTTCACCGTGCGCGCCGGTGCGTGGTGCACCATGGTGTAAGCGTAGTCGACGCCCATGCCGTAAGCGCCGCTGTGTTCGCGCACCAGCGCCATCACCGCGTCATAGGTGTCTTTGCGCGCCCAGTCGCGCTGGTACTCCAGCAGCACCTGCTGCCAGGTCACCGGCACGGCGCCGGCCTGCACCATGCGATTGATCGAACGCTCGTGCGCATCGACGGAGGTGCCGCCGGAAGTGTCGGTCACCACATACACTTCATAGCCGGCTTCCAGCGCCATCAGTGCCGGGAAGGTCAGGCACACTTCGGTCCACAGCGCGGAGATCACCAGCTTTTTGCGGCCGGTGGCTTCCACGGCTTTAACGAAGGCCGCGTCTTCCCAGGAGTTCATCGAGGTGCGTTCAATCGGGGTGATTTCAGGGTGTACCGCCAGCAGTTCCGGCCAGATATAGCCGCTGAAGCTTTCGGTTTCGACCGAGGTGAAAAGGGTTGGGACGTTGAAAATCTTGCCTGCCTTCGCCAAACCAACAACGTTGTTTTTCAGTTGCTGACGATCAATATTAGCCACGCCGAAGGCCATTTGTGGTTGATGATCGATAAAAATCAGTGCGGAATTGTCTTTGTCAAGCAGTTGAAACTTGGACATAATTTACCTTCCCAGTGATATTTCGGTTGAACATCTGATGAGTGTAACGCCGATAAAACGCATGGTAGGCAGAGGGCGATTTCAAAGATACCGCAGAATTTTTGCCGACTTGTTGAGTTTTTTTATACACGGGAGAAAGCATGAGATTAAACCTGGAAGCGCTGCTGATTTTGGACGCGCTGGACCGGCACGGATCTTTCGCCGCCGCGGCCGCCGCACTGTTTAAAACCCCTTCGGCACTCAGCTATATGGTGCAAAAGCTGGAGAACGATCTCGACATCACCCTGCTGGACCGCTCCGGCCACCGGGCGAAGTTCACCGATACCGGCAAGCTGATGCTGGAAAAAGGCCGGGTGCTGCTGCGGGCGGCGCAGGATCTGGAGCAGCAGGCGCGCTATGTCGAAAACGGCTGGGAAAGCGAGATCACGCTCGGGATCGACGCCTCCTTCCCCTTTGCCCGCCTGTTGCCGCTGATCGACGAATTCTATCGGCAGCATCACCATACCCGGCTGCGTTTCAGCCACGAGGTGCTGGCCGGTTCCTGGGAATCGCTGGTTTACGGCTGCGCTGACATTATCATCGGCGCCATCTGCGAGCCGCCGTCGCGAGTGGGTTATGCGTTCAGCCGCCTGGGGCAGCTGGATTACGTGTTCGCCGTCGCGCCGCAGCACCCGCTGGCGGCGTTGCCGGAACCGTTGCCGAAGGATGAGATCCGTCAGCACCGGGCGGTGGTGGTGCGCGATACCTCGCGCGTCAACGCGCCGCAGAGCCTGAACCTGCTGGAAGAGCAGGATACGTTGACGGTCTTCGGCTTCGACGCCAAACTGCAGGCGCAGTTGGCCGGGCTGGGGTGTGGCTATCTGCCGCGTTCTCTGGCAGAACCTTATCTGAACAGCGGCGAACTGGTGGCGAAACGCGTTGAATCTGAGCGCTGCAGCGACGTTGCCTATTTCGGCTGGCGGGAAAGCGCCAGCGGCCTGGCGGCCAAGTGGTGGCGCGAGCGGTTGCAGCGTTACGCGGACGACGGCGAGGCTTACCCGGCGGCGTAGTGAGGGCCGCGCGATAAGGATAAATCCCCCCAATAAGGGCATCGGGAATGAAAAAGACATTAGGCCTGTTGGCGCTGTTGTTGTTGAGCGGCTGTGGCGCGGGGGCCGGCCGTCAGACCGGCTCCCCGTTGCCGGGTCCGCAGGCCGAGGCGCAGGCAACGGCACCGCTCAGTTATCCGGTGCGGGTGCATAACGCGGTGAGCCGCGAGCTGCGTTTGCCGGAACACGCGCGCGGCCAACGTTGCACCATCAGCATACGGCTGCGGCCGGACGGCAAGCTGGCGAGCAGCAAGATCGTGAGGGGCGATGCGCCCCTGTGCGCAGCGGCCAGCGCGGCGGTGCAGCACGCGCAGTTTCCGCCGATGGCCAGCGCCACCGAGTACGCGCTGTTCAACGCCGTGGTGCTCGATTTCGTTCCCTGAAGGGATGTGACCGACGGGCCGCCTGCGCGGCCCGTTTTTTCGCTTTTACGCGTGCGCAACCCGCTGAATTTTCACTTAGCTTTGCCATTTTCGTTATTTTGAACGCCGCCACGGCTCACGGATACTGGGAGAAAATTCCCAACCGCGAGCCGCAGCATGTCCCACGCCCACTATTTGCACCCCGAACAGCGCGAACGAATCAGGCAGCTTTATCGGCGCCGGCATTGGCGGCTGGAGTTGCCCACCTGGGGGATCATGGCGGCGGTGTACGGCGGCTGGTTCGGCGTGGCGCTGGGGTGGCAAACGCTGGGCCCGTGGCTTGGCGCGCCGCTGTTGCTCCTCCTGACCACCTGGTACCTGTCGTTGCAACACGAGCTGATTCACGGCCACCCGACGCGCTGGCCGCGCGTCAATCAGCTGTTCGGCCTGTTGCCGCTGGCGGTGTGGTATCCCTACGGGCTGTATCGCGATTCGCATCTGCGTCACCACCGCAACGACCACCTGACCGATCCGCACGAAGATCCTGAAAGCTATTACTTCAGCGCCGCGCAGTGGCGGCGCTATCCCCGCCTGTTGCCGCTGCTGGCCGCCGTGCGCAATACGCTGATCGGCCGGGTGATCCTCGGCCCGGCGCTGGATATCGCCGCGACCCTGGCCGGGGCGGTGAAGGCGCTTGCCGCCGGGGAGTGGCGCGCCTGGGGCATGTGGGGAGTGCACCTGTCGCTGTTGGCGATGTTGCTGCACTGGCTGCAGGCGCAGGGTATCGGCGCGGCGTTTTACCTGCTGGCCATCAGCTACCCGGCGCTGGCGCTGACCAAGGTAAGATCGTTTTTTGAGCATCGCGCCGTGGACGCACCGCAGGCACGTTCTATTATTAATGAGGCGGGCTGGCCGTGGCGGCTGCTGTTTCTCAATCTGAACTACCATTTAGTGCATCACGATCTGCCCGGTCTGCCCTGGTATGGTTTGCGCGAAGTGTATCTGGCGGAGCGTGAGGCGTATCAGCGGCGCAGTCAGGGATTTGTCGCGCAAGGCTATGGCGAGTGGCTGCGCGATTACGCCCTGACGCCGATCGACGTTGGCGTACATCCGTTGCACGCCGATGAACCGCAGGGGGAAGGCGATGCCCCGCCGACGGAAAAATTTATTGCGCGCTGGAAGCGCGTTTCTCAGGATTTTCCAACCTAACCGGCCCATGAGCCGGAAAACATATAACCAGAGGAAAAGTATGGCAATCACCTTATCACGCGGACGTTCCTTTGCCGTCGCGCTGGCCCTGCTGGCCACCGGCGGCCTGGCGCAGGCGGCCGACTCGGTGCGCGTTGGCTCCAAGATCGATACCGAAGGTTCGCTGCTCGGCAACCTCATCGTGCAAGTGCTGGAAGCCAACGGCATCAAGACCACCAACAAGCTGCAGCTCGGCACCACCAAGGTGCTGCGCGGCGCCATCACGTCCGGCGAGATCGACATCTACCCGGAATACACCGGCAACGGCGCGTTTTTCTTCGCCGATGAGAAAGATCCGGCGTGGAAGAACGCCCAGGCCGGCTTCGAAAAGGTGAAGCAGCTCGACTACGACAAAAACAAAATCGTCTGGCTGGACGCGGCGCCGGCCAACAACACCTGGACCATCGCCATTCGCCAGGACGTAGCGGAGGCCAACCATCTGAAGACGCTGTCGGATCTCGGCAAGTGGATCAACGGCGGCGGCAAGTTCAAGCTGGCGGCCTCGGCGGAATTTATCGAGCGGCCGGATGCGCTGCCGGCGTTCCAGAGCGCCTACGGTTTCAAACTGAATCAGGATCAGCTGCTGTCCTTGGCCGGCGGTGACACGGCGGTGACCATCAAGGCGGCGGCGGAGCAAACCTCCGGCGTCAACGCGGCGATGGCCTACGGCACCGATGGCCCGGTAGCGGCGCTGGGGTTGCAGACCTTGGCGGACCCGAAAGGCGTACAGCCGATCTACGCGCCGGCGCCGATCGTGCGCGAAGCGGCGCTGAAGGCGCACGCCAATCTGCCTGAGCTGCTCAAGCCGGTGTTCGCCTCGCTGGACGGGCCGACGCTGCAAAAACTCAACGCGCAGATCGCCGTGGAAGGGCAGGACGCCAAACAGGTGGCGGCCGCTTACCTGAAAGAGAAAGGGTTTGTTAAGGGATAATACCGAGGTGCCCCCTCTGCCGTCGGGAGAGGGGGTAAACCGAGGGAGCTGGAGCGTTTCTTTGACTATCGCCGTAAAACATCGCGTCTTGTTGACGCTGTTCATGCTGTTGCTGCTGGCCGCGTTCGGCCTGCCGTTCCTCAGTTATGCCCCCAATCGCCTGTTGTCGGGCAAAAGCCTCTCCTTGTTCTCCCTGCTGCACGGCCCGGCGCTGTGGCTGCTGTTGCCGCTGGCGGCATTGGCGATCCTCAGCCTGTTGCCGCCGACGCGGGGGCGGGCGCTGCTGGCGGCGCTGGCCGCCTGCGGGGTGCTGACGCTGGCCTTCTGGATCAGCGGGCAGGCTGCTGAACGTTTGGCGCAAGAGGGATCGCGCCTGGCGCGCACCTCCTGGGGCAGCGGGTGCTGGCTGACGATGGCGCTGAGCCTGCTGATCGCGGCCGACGCCATGGCGCGCCTCACCGCGTCGCACCTGTGGCGCATGCTGGGCAACGCACTGGTGCTGGTGCCGCCGGCGCTGCTGCTGTTCGGGCATCAGCTCGATCAGCTGTCGCTGCTGAAGGAGTACCACAATCGCCAGGAGGTGTTTGACGCCGCGCTGCTGCAGCACCTGACCATTCTGCTGGCAACGATGATCCCGGCGCTGGCGATCGGCGTGCCGCTCGGGGTGCTGTGTTTTCGCTCCGAACGCTGGCAGCGGCCGATTTTCTCCGCGCTGAACATTATCCAGACCGTGCCGTCCATCGCGCTGTTCGGCCTGCTGATCGCGCCATTGGCGGGGCTGGCGACGGCGGTGCCCTGGCTGGCGGAGCACGGCGTCAGCGGCATCGGCATGGCGCCGGCGATCGTGGCGCTGGTGCTGTACGCGCTGTTGCCGCTGGTGCGCAGCGTGGTGGCGGGGTTGCAAAGCGTGCCGGCCGGGGTGATCGAATCTGCCACCGGCATGGGGCTGACGCGCGGGCAGATCTTCCTGCGCGTGCAGCTGCCGCTGGCGCTGCCGCTGTTCCTGACCGGCGTGCGCATCCTGGCGGTGCAAACCGTCGGCATGGCGGTGGTGGCGGCGCTGATCGGCGCCGGCGGCTTTGGCGCCATCGTGTTCCAGGGGCTGCTCAGCAGCGCGCTGGATCTGGTTTTGCTGGGGGTGATCCCGGTGGTCATGATGGCGGTCATCGTCGATTCGCTGTTTAAATTTTGGGTTTCAATCCTGGACGTATCGCGCCGATGATTCACTTTGAGCAAGTCAGCAAAATTTTTCAGGGCAAGCCGGCGGTCGACGATCTCACGCTGCACATCGCCGAGGGCGAATTCACCGTGTTGATCGGCACCTCGGGTTCCGGCAAGTCCACGACGTTAAAAATGATCAATCGTCTGATCGAACACGATCGGGGCAAGATCCTCTTTGCCGGCGAAGAGATCCAGTCGTTCAAACCGCAGGATCTGCGGCGGCGCATGGGCTATGCGATCCAGTCGATCGGCCTGTTCCCGCACTGGACGGTGGAGGAGAACATCGCCACCGTGCCGCAGCTGCTGAAATGGCCGCGTGCGCGCATCCGCGATCGGGTGACCGAGTTGCTGGAGTTGTTGCATCTGGAGCCGGATCTGTTTCGCCGCCGCTACCCGCACCAGCTGTCCGGCGGGCAGCAGCAGCGGGTGGGGGTGGCGCGCGCGCTGGCCGCCGATCCCGAGGTGTTGCTGATGGACGAACCGTTCGGCGCGCTGGATCCGGTCACCCGCGCGGCGCTGCAGGCGGAGATCGCGCGCATCCATCAGCTCTCCGGCCGCACCATCGTGTTGGTGACGCACGACATCGACGAAGCGCTGGGTTTGGCGGACCGCCTGGTGCTGCTCGATCAGGGGCGGGTGGTGCAACAGGGCACGCCGCTGGCGCTGCTGACCGCGCCGGCCAACGATTTCGTGCGCGATTTCTTCGGGCGCAGCGATCGCGGCATCAAGCTGCTGTCGCTGGGAACGGTGGCGGAGCGGGTGCGGCCCGGCATCGCCGAGGGCGAGCCGATCGCCGCCGCCATGAGCCTGCGCGAGGCGCTGTCGGTGTTTGTGGCGCGCGGCAGCGACTGCCTGCCGGTGGTGAATGAACGGGGCGAAGCGTTGGGGGTGTTGCACTTCAACGATCTGATCGCCGGGCAGGCGCTGTCATGAGCGGGCGCATCTGGCGCCTGCTGCGCGATCCGCTGCCCTGGACGCTGGCGCTGCTGTTGGCGCTGGTGTTCGGCATGGATCGTCTGCGCGGTCTGTTCGCCGCCTGGTTTCCCGATCTGGAGCGGCCCATTTATCAGCAGGACAGTTTTATCGCGCTGGTGGGGGCGCACCTGTCGTTGGTGGCGATCTCCAGCCTGATCGCGGTGGCTCTTGGCGTGGCGGCGGGCGTGGCCGTGACCCGGCGCAGCGGCCGGGAGTTTCGTTCGCTGGTGGAAACGGTCGTGGCGGTGGGGCAGACCTTCCCGCCGGTGGCGGTGCTGGCGGTAGCGGTGCCGGTGATGGGCTTCAGCGAACAGCCGGCGATCATTGCGCTGGTGCTGTATGGCCTGCTGCCGATCCTGCAGGGTACGCTGGCGGGCATTGAATCGGTGCCGCCCGCCACGCGCGAGATCGCCCGCGGCGTAGGGATGAGCGCCTGGCAAATTCTATGGCGGGTTGAACTGCCGCTGGCGGCGCCGGTGATCGTTGCCGGGATCCGCACGTCGGTGATCATTAACATCGGCACGGCGGCCATCGCTTCCACCGTGGGCACCAAGACCCTCGGCTCGCCGATCATCATCGGCCTGAGCGGGTTTAACACCGCCTATGTGATCCAGGGCGCGGCGGTGGTGGCGTTGTTGGCTATTATCACCGATATGCTGTTCGAACGTTGGGTGCGTTATCTCACCGCCTGGCGCCAGCAGACGCTGGCGACCACTCCGGCGGGGTAAGGAGGAAATGATGCAGGTGTCTCTACCGATGTACGGCGTTGGCCGGGAGCAGGCCGAATCTTTCTGGCAGGTTTTGCGCGACAAGCTGCTGCGGTTGGGGCTGCCGGCGGCGCCGGAACGGCTCAGCTGGCCGGACGATCTGGCGCAGCACTGGCGGCGCGACGATCTGCTGCTCAGCCAAACCTGCGGTTACCCGTTGGTCAGCACCTTGCCGCAGGTGCAGCTGATCGGCACCTACCACTACCGGGTTGAAGGGTGCGATGGGCCGAATTACCGCAGCTGGCTGGTGGTGCGCGCGGGCGACCCCGGCGAACGGCTGGCGGATTTTCGCGGCCGGACGGCGGCGTATAACAGCACCGATTCCCAGTCCGGCTACAACGGCCTGCGCGCGCTGATCGCGCCGCTGGCTCGGGACGGGAAATTCTTCGGTGCGGCCATCGCCTCCGGCGCGCATTATCAGTCGCTGAAGCTGATCCGCAGCGGGCAGGCGGATATCGCCGCCATCGATTCGATCAGCATGGAACTGCTGCGCCGCGCGCAGCCGCAGGCGCTGGAGGGGCTGAAAATCATCGGCCGCACGGCGGCGGTGCCCGGCCTGCCGCTGATCACCGCGGCGGGTACGCCGCCGGAACAGGTGGATATCCTGCGCGCCGGCGCCCGAGCGATGCTGGATGAGGCGGTCAGCGCCCGTCTGCTGATCGGCGATTTCAGCCTGGTGCCGCGTTCGGCCTATCAGATTATCACCGTGCTGGAACAGCAGGCCGCCGCGCAGGGCGTGACGGCGCTCTAGCTGCCGTTACAACAGGCCGCCGCCGTCGATGTCGATCACGCTGCCGGTGACGAAGCCGTTCTCCATCGCCAGCAGGTAACCCGCCGCGACGTCGGTCGCCTGGCCGACCCTGCCGACCGGCAGGCTGCCGCCGACCCGTTCGAACAGCGCCTGACGCTGCGCGACGTTCATGCCGTCGTAGGCTTCGGTGGCGGTGATGCCGGGGCTGACTACGTTCACCCGCCGTGGCGCCAGCTCCTTCGCCAACTGTTTGCCGACCGCTTCCAGCGCGGCATTGATGGCGGTTTTGACCAGCTGACCGCCGAGATATTTGCGCGACAGCTGGCCGGAAGTCAGGGTGATGGAGCCCTGTGGCGCCAGCGTCGGCAGGGCTGCCTGCACCGCGCGCAAACTGCCCCAGAATTTGACGTTGAAGTCGGCTTGCGCCTGTTCAAGGGCGGTCTCCGCCAGCGGCTTCGCCCCCACCAGCGGCCCGGCGGTGATCACCAGATGATCGAAATCGCCGACGGCGGCAAACAGCGCATGCAGTGACGCTTCATCGGTCAGATCGGCCTGCATCAGATGCAGCGCGTCGTTCTTCTCCCCGGCGTGAGGGAGACGACGCGAAGCCAGCACCACTTCAGCGCCGCGCGCCGCCGCCGCGTAGGCCACCGCGGCGCCAATGCCGCTGGTACCGCCCAGGATCACCAGTTTTTGTCGTTTCAGTGGGGAGTCGGGAATTGTCATGTTAAGGCCTCTTTTAAGGTAAGTTTCAACGGGATCTATCTTTCCTGATTGAAAATGACCTAACAATCGGCCTTGCTGACAAACACTTATTAATATTTTTTAAAGATCATGCGGCGCTAAAGCGGGCATTTAACTTCTGATCCACGATAATTTCGAAGTCGGTAAACAGCGCCCGGGGTTTTACCGAGCGCCCCTGTTTTTCCAGCGCCACCAGGCCGTGTCCGCTGAGCGTTTTCAGCGTGGTGGACAGGTTGCTGACCTGGCGGCCGGACAGTTCGGCCAGCTGGCTGATGGTCTCGGGGCGGGCGGTGTCGATCAGCCGCAGCAGGGCGATATTCTCGTTGCTGAGCACCTGGGCCAGCGCAATCATCGACGTGAACCACACTTTGGGTTCACGTTCCTGCGGCTGGTATTCCCCTTTCGCGATCGCCAGTATGCGCTTGCGAATCAGTTCTTCAGGCATCACGCCAATCAGTGCTTTCATCATCAACCTCGATTTTCTCTCTTGCGTATGACTTCATCTATCCGGGTAAAAAAATCCTCCACCAACTGATAGACGGAATAAAACTCGTAGGGTGAGCCTTTGTCCGTCGGGGAATCATGTTGATGATCGTAAACGACGCGGCCTGAAAATTTTCCTTTGCGGGGGGGGGGTTTAATGGCATGCGCGTTGTCTATGCCAAAAACCCGGGTATTGTGGTTATCATGCAGGGTCAAATTGTAACGGATGCCGTGAGGGATAAAGGCGGTTTGGGTTACCGTCCAGGCCTCGATTTTCCACCAATAGCCATCCTCACGATTGACCCGCGTACCATGCAGGCTAAGGATGTAGTCCAGTCCATTGTGTTCATCCATTGATCAAAACTCCATTTGTTATGACTTAATCATAACTATTGGGCGTTTTATCGTCAATCCGTTACGCCGTGAATCCGGCTCTCCAAGAAGGGAAACGCATGACCTCATTTGTCGATCTCGAGGTGTTTGTTCGCACGGTGGACAGCGGCAGTTTTTCCGCCGCGGCGCGTGCGCTGGATATGACGCCGGCGGCGGCCAGCATCGCGGTGAAAAGGCTGGAGCAGCAGCTGGGCGCGCGGCTGCTGGTGCGTTCCACCCGCAGCCTGAGGTTGACGGAGGAGGGGGCCCGCTATCTCGACAGCGCCCGCCTGGCGCTGGGCGCGTTGGCCGAAGGCGAGCAGGCGATCCGCGAGAAGCATCAGGGGCTGTCCGGGGTGCTGCAGATTTCCGCGCCGTCGGATTTCGGCCGCAATCTACTGCTCGGTTGGCTGGATGAGTTCCGGCTACAGCATCCGCATATTCAGCTGCAGCTCCTGATCAACGATCGGCAGGCCGATCTGTTCCGCGAACCGGTGGACGTGGCGCTCCGTTTCGGGCCGTTGGCCGACTCTGCGCTGGTGGCACTGCCCATTTTGCCGCAGCACCGGCGGTTGATCTGCGCCAGCCCCGATTACCTGCGGCGACACGGCGCGCCGCAAACGCCGGCCGATTTGGCCCTGCACAGCATTCTGGTGTATCAGCCCAGCGGCAAACGGCAGGTGGAATGGCGGCTATGGCGCGGTGAGGAACTGATCGAAGTACCGCTGAACGGCAGCTATTTTACCGATGACGGCGAAGTGGCGCGGCGCTGGGCGCTGGCCGGACACGGCGTGGTGCGCAAGTCGGCGATCGACGTGGTGGCCGACATTCGGGCCGGGCGGCTGGTGCCCCTGTTGCCGGAATGGCGCAGCGACGCGGTGCCGATCAATCTGGTTTGCCCGCATCGCTCGCAGGTATCGGAACGCGTCCGGCAGCTGCAGCGCTTTTTACAGCAGCGCTGCCAGCGTTGGATGGACGATCACTTGGCCTGAAGGGTTTCGGTTTGCGCCGGCGTGGCGGCGGTATCCCCGGCAGGCGCGCTTTCTTCGTGCGGGGTGGTAGAACGGGTGTAGATGTTCAGCCCGGCGAGGAATACGCCGCCCAGAGAACCGAAGGCGCACAGGGCGATGACGATGACGAACGCTTTTTTCAGCATAGGAATAATTTCGCAGGTTGCTTGGAACAGCGGGAATTATAGCCCCTTCGCCGGGTGAAACAAGAATCGTTTTTAACGGCGGCGCGCAGACCGCCCTTTGTGATCACTGCCGTTCACTGTCGATGGCCTGCACGCGAGCCGGCCGGGCGAACAGGTATTTTCCCAGCGTCACCAGCACCACTGCCGCCACGATGATCACCAGCGCCAACCACTCGCGCGGCGCCAGCGATTCACCGGCAAAACCGATGCCGAGCAGCACCGCCACCACCGGATTGACGTAGGCATAGCTGGTGGCGACCGCCGGGCGTACGTTCTTCAACAAGAACATATAGGCGCTGATCGCCAGCATCGAGCCGAAGACAATCAGATACCCCAGCGCCAGAAAGCCGCTGGTGCTCGGCATCTGAGCCAGGTGCTCGCCGCTCAGCCGGCTGGCGACCAATAACACCACGCCGGCGACCAGCATCTCCGCCGCGCCGGCCATCGGCCCGGCCGGCAGCGAGATACGCGATCCCAATACCGAGCCGAAGGCCCAACTGGCCGACGCCAGCAAAATCAGTAGCGCGCCGGTCGGGTTGCCCACCAGGTTGTTGCCGGTGTTGAGCAGCACGATGCCCACTAACCCGATCGCAATACCGGCCCATTCCAGTTTGGTGTTGCGCATGCCCCACAGCAGGCTGAAGCAAAGGGTGAACAGCGGCACCGTCGCCACCATCACCGCGGCGATGCCGGACGGCACGTGTTGGTGTTCCGCCACCGTCACCAGGCCGTTGCCTACCGCCAGCAGCAGAATGCCGATGGCACCGGCGGCCAGCCACTGCTTCGGCGTCGGCAGCGCGTGGCCGCGCCAGGCCAGGAAGCTGAACAGCACGATGCCGGCGGTCAGAAAGCGAATGCCGGCCATCATCAGCGGCGGCCACTGCGCGACGCCGAGGCGAATGACGAAATAAGTGGAACCCCAAACGATATATAACGTGAACAACGCCCCGATCAACGGCAGGACGCTACGGCTTGGTTGGCTAGGCATAGGATTGTATTTTGCAGGGATGATTATTATTAGAACGCTCAGTAAACCCGATCGGGCAACCGATAAGCAATGGCCTTCGGCATTATTTTTCCCGGCCGCCGCAAACCGTTCAGCTGTCCTGTCGTTTCCACTGCAGCCAGCTGACGGCCGGCAGGTAAATCGACCAGCCGACGGCCAGCAGCAGCAGCATGAACTCCGGCGGTACGCCGGGCAGCAACGCGTCCAGCTTCCAGGACACGGCGTAGGCGAAGGGGCCGACGGCGGCGCCCAACACCGCCAGTGGCCAGGGCGCTGCTCTGACCACGTCCAACAGCCAATACCACCAGCAGCCGAAACCGATCCACAGCGCGATGGCCCAGAGCGGCAGGCCGTGTTGCCCACTGTAGTGCAGTACGCCACTGTAGCTCCACAGCCCATCCATGCCGATACCGCCCAAAGCGGTCAGGGCTGCGCCTTTGCGGCGGGCGGCAGGGGTAAAGATCAGCGCCAGCGCGGCGCCGGCCAGCAGTATGCCGTTGAGCCGATCGCGAGTCAGCAGCGCCAGCAGCCAGCAGACGCCCAGTCCCAGCGTCGCCAGCCAGAATCCGGCATGCGGCTTCTTCATCGTTCAACTCCCGTGGGGTTACTCTGCCGCCGTGCGCTCAGTGCGCTGACGGGTTTGCCAGAGCGGGCGCGCGGCCCGCTGTTCGGCTGAATGTTCGTTAATTCAACCTTAGAAGGGAAGGTGCGGGGTGCACAAGCAGAATAATCTGTACCGGTTGGAAAGCTGGGCAAAAATCGGTTTACAGGAGCGAAATCCGGTAGGCGCAGCGGCGGGAGCCGGCCAGAATGTGTTCGGCGCGCTCCACCTGCGCCTGCAACACTTCGGTGAAGATGCTCAGCTCCGCCCGGCAGAAGCCCTGGCAGACGGTAGCGGCGGCGCAGATCGGGCAGTGGTTTTCCACCAACAGGTAGGAACCGTCCTCCTCCTGACGCCATTCGGCCATATACCCTTCGCGGCTGCGGATCTCGGTGAGCCGCGCCACGCGTTCGCGCAGATCGGTGGCGCCGATCATCGCCTGCTTGTAGTTGATGCGGTTTTCCTGCTCGCGGGTCTCGATCAGCACGTCGAGCGCCTGTTCGCCCAGCTTGTCGCGCACGGTGCGCAGCAGCTGTACCGTCAGATCCGCATGGGTATCGGGAAAGCGCGCGTTGCCGGCCGAGGTCAAATGCCACAGCTGCACCGGGCGGCCGACGCCGCGCGTTTCTGCCACCGCTTCGACCAGCCCCTCTTTCGCCAGCTTGACGAACTGCTGGCGGGCCGCCTCACCGGTGGTGCCGAGCACCTTTCCTGCGTCAGAAGCTTGCTGCGGGCCGCGGGTTTTCAATAGCGTCAGCAAGCGGTCACTGACCGATTGTGCGGTGCTACCGCCATTTTCCAAGTTTATTCTTGACATATTTCTCCGCCTCGCCCTAACTTATTCCAAGTTAACTCTTGTTAAATTTAACGCAATCTCATGACCAACTCAATGCCATTCCTCTGAAAACAGGACGACAACCGTGATAACCCATGACGATAGCCGCTGGAGCGACCTTTTCTCCGGCAAAAATGCGGCCAGTGCGATCGCGCTCTCGCTCGGCGTGGCGCTGCATGCCATCAATATTCTGGTCGCCACCACCATCTTGCCCTCGGTGGTGCAGGATATCGGCGGGCTGGATCTCTATGCCTGGAACACCACGCTGTTCGTGGTGGCGTCGATCCTCGGCTCCGCGCTGTCGGCCCGCTTGCTCAGCGGCTACGGCGCGCGCAGCGCCTATCTGGTGGCATCGCTGTTCTTCATCGCCGGGGCGGCGCTGTGCGCGCTGGCGCCGAGCATGCCGGTGATGCTGATCGGCCGCACGGTGCAGGGCTTTGGCGGCGGGCTGATCTTTGCGCTCTCCTACGCGATGATCAATCTGGTATTCGAGCAGCGGCTGTGGCCGCGCGCCATGGCGCTCATCTCGGCGATGTGGGGCATCGCCACCCTGGTTGGACCGGCGGTGGGCGGCATTTTCGCCGAGCTGAACGCCTGGCGCTGGGCCTTCGGCATTCTGCTGCCGATCATGGCGCTGTACGCCGCGTTTACCTTCCTGATCCTGCCCAAGGGCAAAGCGCAGCAGGCGGCCGCACCGTTGCCGACCGCGCAGCTGCTGTTGCTGACCGTGGCGGTGCTGGTGGTGTCCGCCGGCAGCCTGGCGCACAGCGCCTGGATCAACCTGGCGGGTATCGCGCTCTCGCTGGTGCTGATGGCCTGGCTGCTGAAGCGCGAAGCGTACTCGCGGGCTCGCCTGTTGCCGCACGGCGCACTGCGGCGCGGCTCATCGCTGGCGGCGCTCTATATCACGACCGCGTTGCTGGTGATCGGCATGACCAGCGAAATCTTCGTGCCGTATTTCCTGCAGCTGCTGCACGGCCAGTCGCCGCTGATCTCCGGCTATATCGCCGCCGCCATGGCCGCCGGCTGGACGCTGTCCGAGATCCTCAGCTCCGGTTGGCGCGGGGCGGGCATTCGCCGGGCGATCGTCAGCGGGCCGCTGTTTGTGCTGGTGGGGCTGCTGGCGCTGGCGATCCTGATGCCGGTGCCGTCCGGCGGCCACTGGCAGGCGCTGGCGCCGATCGTCATTGCGCTGTTGCTGGTGGGATTCGGCATCGGCTTCGGTTGGCCGCACCTGCTGACGCGCATTTTGCAGGTGGCGCCTGAAGCGGACAAAGATATCGCCGGCGCTTCGATTACCACGGTGCAGCTGTTTGCCACCGCATTCGGTGCGGCGTTGGCCGGGATGATCGCTAACCTGGCGGGGCTGAACGATCCGGGCGGCGTGGCGGGCGCGGCGTCGGCGGCACGTTGGCTGTTCCTGGCGTTTGCGCTGGCGCCGCTGCTGGCGGTATTCAGCGCCTGGCGCTGCGCGGCGATCGCACCGCCGGGGGCTGAGACGGGCAATTTTGTACAAAACCCGCCCTCGCGCGAATGCTAGAATGCCTCTCATTCAGCGGAGGTAGGCAAGATGAAGGTGGAAGGCACAGCGCACAAAGCATCCCGGGAGCAGGCCCATTTCATGCACGTCGACGATCTCGGCGGGCTGGAAGTGCTGCAGGCCACCTATCGCCGCCAAACCTTCTCGCGCCATAGCCATGAAGGCTTCTGCGTGGGCGTCATCGACGACGGCGCCCAGCGTTTCTACCGCACCGGTGGCGAACACGTGGCGCCGCTGGGCAGCATCATTCTGGTCAACGCCGACGACATCCACACCGGCAGCTCCGCCACCGAAGAGGGATGGTCGTATCAGGCGATGTACCCGACGCCGGAGCTGCTGGCGTTTTTGTCGCGCGATCTGAACATCGGCGCCGGCGCGACGCCTTATTTCCCCAACCCGGTGGTGCACGACGTCGGCCTGGCCGGCCAGCTGCGGATGGCGTTCAGCCTGCTGCGCAGCGATGAGAACCGGCTGATGAAAGAGACCATGGTGTTCTCGGCGCTGACCTGGCTGATGCTGCGGCACGGCAAAAGCCGCATCGATCCCACGCCGCAGAGCCGGGCGCAAAGTCAGGTGGCGCGGGTGAAAGCCTTTCTCGACGATTTCCCCGAGGCGGACATTTCGCTGCTGGAGCTGGCGGAGCGGGTGGCGCTCAGCCCTTATTACCTGCTGCGGCAGTTTCAACAGGCCACCGGCCTGCCGCCGCATGCCTATCAAATTCAGGCGCGGCTGCGCAAGGCGCGCGGCATGCTGAAGGCCGGCAGCAGCGTGCTGGACAGCGCGCTGAGCTGCGGTTTTCACGATCAAAGTCATTTCCACCGCCATTTCCGCAAGTCGATGGGCGTTACGCCGGGCGACTACGTCAAATCGCTGAAATAGCTGAGCAATCGGGTGCAATACCCGTTTGCGCCTGCGCCGTAAGCTGGCTTCTTCAATCGAAGGAGAAGCCCATGACTGATTCAATCCCCCTCATCACGTCGCCATCCGCCCGCCTGCGCCCCGCGCTGCAGGGCGGGGTGGCTATCTTGCCGCTGTGCCTGGCGGTGGTGCCGTGGGGCGTACTGGCGGGCTCGATGGCCCTGCAAAGCGGCCTGACGCCGGCGCAGGGGCTGGGCATGTCGGCTATCGTGTTCGCCGGGGCGTCGCAGCTGGTGGCGATGGGCATGATCAAGGGCGGTGCCGGGCTGCTGGCGATCCTGCTGTCGACCTTTTTCGTTACCGCCCAGCACTTTCTTTACGCGCTGCGGCTACGGGAGCGCATCGCGCCGCTGCCGTTGCGCTGGCGGCTGGCGCTGGGATTCTTGCTCACCGATGAACTGTTCGCGCTGACCGGCGAACAGACGCCGGCGCGTTGCAACCGTTGGTATGCGCTGGGCGCCGGGCTGACTTTTTACCTGTGCTGGTTTCTCTCCACGCTGCTCGGCATCGTAGCCGCCGGCAGCGCCGGGGATCTGGACGGTTACGGGTTGGATTTCTCCATCGCCGCCACCTTTATCGCCATCGTGGTGCCGCTGGTGCGCAACCTGCCGGTGTTGGCCTGCGTGCTGACCGCGCTGCTGCTTTCCATCGTGTTGCACCATTTCCAGACGCCGGGCGCATTGGTGATCGCCACCGTGGCGGCGATGCTGGTCGGGCTGCTGTGCAGCGGGGGGCGCCGATGATCTGGCTGACGATCGTTTTGATGGGGTTGGTGGTGTTCTTCAACCGCTACTGCTTTTTGGCGCCGGGATTGCCGCTGCGGTTATCGCCGCGCGTCAAAACCCTGCTGAGCTTTTCCGTGCCGGCGGTGCTGACGGCGATCTGCGGGCCGATTATCGCCTTCAGCGGCGACCAACTGCGCGCTGCGCCGGATAACCCTTACCTGTGGGGGGCAGTGTTTGCGGTGATATTGGCGTTCTTTCTGCGCAACATGCTGGCGGTGGTGTTGCTGAGCCTGCTGATATTTATCGCGCTGCGCGGCATTTTTTAAAATTCGCTTGCCATATCTCTAATTTGAGATTATTTCTCTTATATGGGATTTTGCAGCGGAGTGTGAGCGATGGATAACGGTTTGGAGACGGCCGACCTGAGGTTGGCGCAGCGGTTGGCGGATTTGCGCCAGCAGCAGGGGTGGCCGCTGGAGGCGCTGGCGCAGCGCACCGGCCTTAGCCGGGCGACGCTCTCGCGGGTGGAGCGCGCCGAAACCAGCCCGACGGCGTCGCTGCTGAACCGGCTGTGCGCCGCCTACGGGTTGACCATGTCGCGCCTGCTGAGCGAAATCGAAGACGAACCGCCGGAGCTGCTGCGGCCGCCGCAACAGCCGGTGTGGGTCGATCGCGCCAGCGGTTTTCACCGTCGCTCCGTTTCCCCGCCCGCTGCACTGTATAAGGCCGAGTTTATCGAAGCCCGGCTGGATGCCGGCGCGCAGATCGATTATGACCTGCCGTCGATTCCGGCGCTGGAGCATCACCTCTGGCTGCTGTCCGGGCAGCTGGAATTGACGCTGGAAGGGCGCGTTTTCCGGCTGTCGCCCGGCGACTGCCTGCGCTACCGCCTGTTCGGCGCCTCCCGTTTCCATGTCCCCGGCGATGAGCCGGCCCATTACACGCTCGTTATCTGCAGGCCATAGCCATGATTGAATTGCAACAGTGGGACGCCGACGCGGCGCAAAGCGCCATGGCCGACCTGGCCGAGATGCTGCACGCCAGCGTGGCGCACGGTGCCAGCATCGGTTTTGTCATGCCTTTTACGGTGGAACAGGCGCGGGCGTTTTGGCAGGGGCTGCTGCCGGCCCTGGCGCGGGGAGAGCGTGCGATGCTGGTGGCGCTCGAGAACGGTCGGCCGGTCGGCACCGTGCAGCTGCTGTTGGCGATGCCGGACAACGGCCGCCACCGGGCGGAAGTGGTCAAGCTGATGGTGCACCCGCAGGCGCGGCGGCAGGGCGTCGCCCGGCTGTTGATGCAGGAAGTGCAGGCGCTGGCGGCGCGCCATCGCCGCAGCCTGTTGGTACTGGACACCCTGAGCGGCAGCGCGGCGCAGGGATTGTACCGTCAATTGGGGTTCGAGGCGGCGGGCGACATCCCGCAATACGCCCGCGCCAGCGACGGCGGGGCGTTGGATGCCACCTGTTATATGTACAAACTGCTGTGAGGTTTAGCGCCCGCCCCAGGCGTTGATCGCCTGCTGGCGCACCTGCAGCTTCTGCTGCGGCGTCAGCTTGTTGTAGTCGCGGGCCAGCCCGCTTTCCCAATCGCCGTACATCGGGTTGGGCAGCACGATGAATTCGGTGCCGAATTTGCCCTGGTTCTCGCTGACGAACGCCCGGCGTTGCGCATTGTCCTTGTGGTAAGTCGCGGCGCCGAAGTCGTTCAGGTTGTCGCCGGCGTACACCACGATGTCATAGCCGGCTTGTTTGATGGCGTCGAAGCGCGCCTGCTTATTGGAGGTGTCGGTGCTGAGCAGTACGGTCTTTTCCGACATGCCGGTGAAACCGAGCTTCTGCATGTTGGCCACCGTGGCGGCGTATTCGCTCTGCTTGCGGTTCGACACGTAGAACATCGTCCCCTGATGGGTGTTAACGTAGCGGGCGAACGACACCGCGCCCGGTACCGCACCGGCCTGTTCGGCCTGCGTCCATTTGGCCCAGGTGGCGCCGTCGTACGGCTGGCCCTGCTGCGCCTGCCAGCCGGAGTAGGCGCTGTTGTCCAGCATGGTTTCATCCAGATCGACCACCACCGCCTTTTTACGGCCCGGCGCGGCCTTGGCCTGATCGAAGGCGCGCTGCGCGCTGTTGAACGCCTGATGTGCCAGCGCCCGGTATTCGCCGGACTGTTGGAACCAGTTCACCGCCAGCACCGACTGATCCGCCAGCCGTTGCTGGGCCAGCGCATCGGTGTGCGGCGGCTGTGCGCACCCGGCCAGCGTCAGCAGCGCGACGCCGACCGCCGCGCCGAGGGTGAGTGTGCGTACCTGTTTTCCTGCCATCGTTATCTCTCTCTTTTTTATTGTGGACTGTCCAGCAGCATATCCATCTCGAACTGACACAGGGGATCCTGCCGCCAGCCAAGATGCGTAAAGAAGGGGGCCGCCACCTCGGGCACAAAGACGTTGGCGGTCAGCGGCAAAGGGGCGAACTGCGCTTGCAGGGCCGCGAGCAAGGTGCGGGCATGCCCCTGGCCGCGGTGCTGCGGCGGCACATAGATCAGGCGCAGCCAGCAGTGCTCGGCGCCGGGCATCACCACGGCGTAGGCTTGGCGATTGAGCGTATAGGCTTGCGGTTTGCCCGGCAGCTTGAACAGCGATTCGGGGGCGATCAGCCAGGGCAGGTCGGTGGCGCCTTCCGCCGTCAGACGATGGCTGACGGTCAGCGGATCGACCGCCTGCAGCGCCGCCGTGCCTGGCGGCACGTCCTTCGGCGCCTGATGGCCGGTCAGGGTGCGCACGATGCGCAGCCCGGCGCGATGATACAGCGCCAGTGCGGCTTCGTTGCCTTCGATCACTTCCAGCGACAGCCGACGGTCGCCGCGGCGACGTGCATCCGCCACCAGCCGCTGCATCAGCGTTTTGCCCAGCCCCTGGCCGCGCATCTCCGGGCGCACGGAAAAGGCCGCAACCCGGCTGTGCCGGCCGCGGCGGGCGATCAGCGCCACCGCCACCGGTTCATTGCGGTGGGTGACGATCAGGCTGTCATTCAGGCTGAGATCTTCGGCGCCGAAGCGGGCAGCGAAGGTCGGCCCATCGAGCACGAAACGCACGATGTAGTTTTCAAAACAGTGGCTGAGGATGTTTGCCAGTTCGTCGCTGCTGTAGCGCACGGCGTTGTGATAGTCGAAGCGTCCGTCGTTATGCATGGCTGATTCCGCTTGGGGAAAGCTATACATGTAGACCCGTTTGTTTTGCAAGGCAAGCGGGGGGCATTCGTTGGCGGGAAAATAAAAACAAAAAAGCCGGACGCAGCCGCCCGGCGAAATAAAACTCTGGGTATCAAGTGACGCTAAAGTTTGCAGTGGTGGTTATTCATTCATCACATCAGAACTGGTAGGTCAGGGCGACGGCAATCACGTTGTCGTCTTTCAGACCCAGCTTGTTATTGCTGTCGAGCTGGTTGATTTTATAATCGACATAGGTCGACATGTTCTTGTTGAAATAGTAATACGCGCCGACATCGATATATTTCACCAGGTCGGCATCGCCGATGCCTTCAATATCTTTGCCTTTCTGCTGAACGTAGCCCAGCGATGGACGCAGGCCGAAATCGAACTGATATTGCGCAACCAGTTCCAGGCCTTCCGCTTTATTGGCGAAACCGCTGACGGAGGTGGAACGGTTATTGATGGTGGCGGTGCCGGAAATAGGCGCGATGTTGCGGCTTTCCGAGTAGGTGGCAGCCAGATAGACATCGTTGTTGTCGTATTTCAGACCGGCGGCCCAGATATCGGCCTTGTCGCCTTTGCCGAAGGTGCCCGCTTTCTGGCTGGCGGTACGGTTGGATGAGGCATAGGCGGCGCCCACGCTCAGGCCGTCGATGATTTCGTAGCTGGAGGAAAGGCCCCAACCGTCGCCGTTCGCCTTGCTGGCGGAGCGGCCGTCGTTTTCGTTCTTGCCCTGATACTGCACGGCGAATTTCAGGCCGTCGACCAGACCGAAGAAGTTGTTATTACGGTAGGTGGCAACGCCGTTGGTGCGGCCGTTCATGAAGTTGTCGGTTTTGACGTAAGCATCGTCGCCGAATTCAGGCAGCATATCCGTCCAGGCGCCGACGTCGTAAATAATGCCGTAGTTGCGACCGTAGTCGAAAGAACCGAAGTCCTTATATTTCAGACCGGCGAAGCCCAGGCGCGTTTTAGTGTCTTTGGTGCCGTCGGATTCAGAATGGTTAGCGGCGATCTGATATTCCCACTGGCCGTAACCGGTCAGCATGTCATTAATCTGGGTCGCGCCTTTAAAGCCGATACGGACGTAGGTTTTATCACCGTCGTTGCCGGCATCATCGGAGAAATAATGCAGGGCTTTCACACGACCGTAAAAATCGAGTTTGTTGCCGTCTTTATTGTAGATTTCTGCTGCCTGTGCCGCTTGCGCAAGTAAAAGTGCCGGAATAATAACGGCCAGAAGATTACGTTTCATGAGTTACCCTGCTTTATTCGATTGAAAGACGCTTATCATCAGTTGCATTGCTGTTTTACTGTGCCGCCTGATTGTTTGCGGCGGAGAATTTTTACCGTAGTAATGTGATCTATTTATGACAAAAAATTCATTTTTATGTCGAACGATTAAAAAAGTCGCGCAAAGGGTGAATTTTTTCTTCAGCTGACGGTCGGCGGCTGGTCTACAGTTACCGATACCTTGTTCCGCTGCGGGAGGAATCATGCACGATACTTATACGTTGTTCGGTACGCAGGGCTGCGGCTCGACGATCGTGGCCGCCGCGTTGGCGTTGACCGCTTTCCCCTGGGGTTATGAGGAAGTGGACTACGCGCAGGACGGCCCGGAGCGCGATCGCCTGCTGGCGCTAAACCCGCTGGGCCAGGTGCCCACCTTAGTGTTGCCCAATGACGAAGTGATGACGGAGAGTGCGGCGATTATCCTGCTGCTGCACGATCGTGCACCGCATGCCGAGCTGGCGCCGCCCGGCGGTTCGCCGCTGTTGCCGCGTTTTCTGCGCTGGCTGCTGTTCATCAACGCGGAGATTTACCCCACCTTCACCTATGCCGATCATCCGCAGCGCTGGCAGCCGCAGGCGGCGGGGGCGGAACAGCTGAAAAACGCGGTAATGACTTATCGTGAGCGTTTATTGCAGCAGCTGAACGCCGCCGCTGGTGCAGCGGGCCCGTGGTTTCTCGGCAAGAGCTTCAGCGCGTTGGATCTGTACGTGGCGGTGATGTGTAACTGGCGGCCGGGCCGCGCGTGGTTCCGGCAACACTGTCCGCGGCTGTACGCCATCGCCGAACGGGTGGAACAGCGGCCGGAGCTGAATGCGCTGCTGAGCGCTCAGTTCGACGGCGTTGCCCCGTTGGAATCGTGAAATCTCCCCGCCGCCCGGCGGGGAACCCTCCTGTTTTTCTGAACCGAGATTGCCGAAAATCCCGATTTTCACTCGCCGTGGCGGCGGGTAGCGTAAGGCTATCCGCAACTGACAGGAGAGTGTGATGCCATCAGAATCCCAGGCCGGGCAACAGGCGTTCGGCGATATTGCCCCCAAGCTGGCGCAGCTCAGCGACCGCGTTTTGTTTGACGATATTTGGCAGCGGCCGGCGCTGAGCCCGCGCGAGCGTAGCCTGATTACCGTCGCCGCGTTGGTAGCGCTCAACCGCGTGGAACAGCTGCCGTTTCACCTGCAGCTGGCGCAGCGCAACGGCGTGACGCGTCAGCAGCTGGCCGAGCTCATCACCCATCTGGCGTTCTACGCCGGCTGGCCCGCGGCGGCGTCGGCCGTGGCGCGCCTGCGCGAGCTGGATCAGGAGGCCCACCATGCCGTTTAGCCGTATCGCCCTGCATCAGGGCAAATCCGCCGATTATCTGCAAACCCTGTCCGATAGCCTGCATCAGGCGCTGGTGGAGGCCTTTGAGGTGCCGCCGACGGATAAATTTCAAGTGATCGATCAATACCGCCCCGGTGAGCTTATCTACGATCGCGATTATCTCGGCGGGCCGCGCAGCGCGGATTTCGTGCTGTTTTACATCACCGCCGGGCGGCCGCGCGACACCGATACCAAGCGGCGTTTCTACCGGCGGCTGGCGGCGCTGCTGGCGGAGAACCTGCGGCTGCGCCCCGAGGATGTGATGGTGGTGATCACCACCACCCAGTTGGACGAGTGGTCATTCAGCGCCGGGCGCGCCTCGATGATCGATCCGCAGGCGTAACTCGGGCTGACGTCGCCGGCGGTCTGTGGGACAATAGCGCCATCATTTCGTTTAGATAAGAGTTGAATGGCGCTCTCCTCCGCAGTTAAAGATCAGATTGGCCAGTGGTACAAAGCCCTGCAGCAGCAAATACCGGATTTCATTTCCCGTGCGCCCCAGCGACAGATGATCGCCGAGGTGGCGAAGACGTTGGCCGGTGACTACCCGCGCCATCTGGCGATCGAGGCGCCGACCGGCGTCGGTAAAACGCTGTCTTATCTGATCCCGGGCATCGCCGTCGGGCGGGCGGAGAGCAAACCGCTGGTGGTCAGCACCGCCAACGTGGCGCTGCAGGACCAGATCTACAGCAAAGATTTGCCGCTGCTGAAGAAGATTATCCCCGATCTGAAATTTACCGGCGCCTTTGGCCGTGGGCGCTATGTGTGCCCGCGCAACCTGGCGGCGATGAGCACCGACGTCAGTCAACAGGGCGATCTGACGCTGTTCCTCGACGACGAGCTGGCACCGTCCAGCGGCGAAGAGCAGGCGCTGTGCCAGAAGCTGACCAAGGCGCTGGCTCGCTTCGAGTGGGATGGGCTGCGCGATCACTATCAACAAAGCATCGACGATCCGCTGTGGGCCAAGCTGAGCACCGACAAGGCCAACTGTCTGGGGCGCAACTGCCACTACATTCGCGAATGCCCGTTCTATATCGCTCGCAAAGAGATCGAGAGCGCCGACGTGGTGGTGGCCAACCACGCTCTGGTGATGGCGGCGCTGGAGACGGAGTCGGTGCTGCCGAACCCGAAAGAGCTGCTGCTGGTGCTGGACGAAGGCCACCATTTGCCTGAGGTGGCGCGCGACGCGTTGGAGATCGACGGGGAAATTACCGCGCTGTCGACCAACCTGCAGCTGGACATGATCGTGCGCCAGGTCGAGCAGTGCATGACGCAGTACCGGCCGAAGAATCCGCCGGGGCTGGCCAACAGCGAGCGGCTGAAGAACCATTGCGAGGAGCTGCGCGAGTTGGTGCAGATCTTCGAGCATCAGGTCAGCGCCTACCTGCCCGGCGACAGCGTGGCGGCCGAGCACCGCTTTGAAATGGGCGAGCTGCCGGCGGAGATGGTGGAGAGCTGTGCGCGGTTGTTCAAACTGACCGATGCGCTGCGCGGGCTGGCGGAGTTCGTGCTTAACGATCTCACCGAGCAGACCGGCAAGCACGACATCGTGCGTCTGCACCGGTCGATCATTCAGATGAGTCGCACGCTGGGCTATCTGGAAGCGATGAGCAAGCTGTGGCGGCTGGCGGCGCTCGACAAGTCGTCCAACGCGCCGATCTCCAAATGGGTCACGCGCGAGCTGCGCGATAACGTTACCCATCTCTACCTGCACTGCGTCGGCATTCGCGTCAGCGACCAGTTGGAGAAGCTGCTGTGGCGCAAGGTACCGCATGTGGTGGTGACCTCGGCCACGCTGCGTTCGCTGAACAGCTTCGCGCGCTTGCAGGAGATGAGCGGGTTGAGCGAGAAGGCCGGCGATCGCTTTGAAACGCTCTCTTCGCCGTTCAATCACGTCGAACAGGGCAAGATTGTCATTCCGCAGATGCGCTACGAACCGGCGCTCGCCAACGAGGCGGAGCACCTCGAGGAGATGGCGCGATGTTTTCGCGCCGAGCAGGCGAGCGGCAAGCACAAAGGCATGCTGATCCTGTTCAGCAGCCACCGGGCGATGCAGACTTTCCTCAGCTACGTGACCGATCTGCGGCTGATGCTGCTGGTGCAGGGCGACCAGCCGCGCTACCGGCTGGTGGAAGAGCACCGCAAGCGGGTGGAGAAGGGCGTCGCCAGCGTGCTGGTGGGGCTGCAATCGTTCGCCGAAGGGCTGGATCTGAAAGGCGAGCTGCTGACCCAGGTACACATTCACAAAATTGCGTTCCCGCCGATCGACAGCCCGGTGATCATTACCGAAGGCGAGTGGCTGAAATCGCTGAAGCGCTATCCGTTCGAAGTGCAGAGCCTGCCGAGCGCCTCGTTCAACCTGATCCAGCAGGTCGGCCGCCTGATCCGCAGCAACCAATGCTACGGCGAGATCCTGATCTACGATCGCCGGCTGTTGACCAAAAACTACGGTTCGCGGCTGTTGGCGTCGCTGCCGGTGTTCCCGATCGAACAGCGTGCGGTGCCGGAGGCCGACAAGGCGCATCTGGCGGCGCTGAAATCCGCCGCCGACGCGGCCAAAAAAGAGAAGAAGCGCGGCAACCCGTTTGCCCGCAAGCGGCGGCGTTAATCAGAGCAGCGGCGGCAGGCGGCGCTTGACCGGCGTGGTTTTTACGATCGAGGTGTTGCTCTGCGCATGCTCGGCCAGCCGATCGAGGGTGTGGTCGAGCTGTTCCATCGAGTGCGCCACCAGCCGCACGATAAAGCAGTCTTCGCCGGTCACCTTATCGCATTCGACCACTTCCGGGATCGCCTGAATCAGCTGCTCGACCTTCTTCAGCATGCCCGGCAGCGGCTTAATGCGCACCAGCGACTCGAAGGCGTAGCCCACCGCCTGCAGATTGACGTTCAGGGTATAGCCCTGGATCACGCCGTTTTCTTCCAGCCGCCGCAGCCTTTCCGAGGTGCTCGGCGACGACAGCCCCACCTGCGCGCTCAGCGTCTTCAACGATGCGCGCGCATCTTCCGCCAGAATGGTCAGGATTTGGCGATCGATATCATCCATAACGCCTCCGTTAGGTATTTTCTTTACTATAGCTGCGAGAAAAAGGCAGTTAAGCATATCTGCCTTTTTTATGCTATGGAAAGCCGCCCTGCAAAGCCGCAAGCTATGTCTCTGGGCAAGCTTCGAGGAACGCAGAATGAATGCAGAGATAAAACGCGGATCGCTGGAGATGACGGCGGCGATGCTGATTTCCGGCTCCATCGGCTGGTTTGTGCTGATGTCCGGCCAGCCGGTTATCAACGTGGTGTTTTGGCGCTGCGCGGTGGGGGCGCTGGTGCTGCTGGCGGTGTGCGGCGTATTGGGGCAGCTGCGACGCGATGCGCTGACGCGCGCCACGCTGATGTTGGCGATCGCCGGCGGCGTCGCGCTGGTGATCAACTGGCTGCTGCTGTTTGCCGCCTATTCCTATGCCTCTATTTCCATCGCCACGGCGGTGTACAACACTCAGCCGTTTATGCTGGTGGGGCTGGGGGCGCTGTTTCTGGGGGAACGGCTGACCGCCCACAAGCTGCTGTGGCTGGGGTTGGCGTTCGGCGGCATGATGCTGGTGGTGCTGGCGCAGCCGCGGCAGACGGGGGAGCAGAGCCATTATTTGACGGGCATTGCGCTGGCGCTCGGTGCGGCGTTTTTCTACGCCCTGATGGCGCTGGCGGCCAAGCGGTTGAAGGGCACGCCGCCGCATCTTATTGCGCTGATCCAGGTGACGGTAGGGGCGATGATGCTGTTGCCGCTGGTGGATTTCCACGTTTCGGCCAGCGTTGGGCAGTGGGGGATGCTGGCGACGCTCGGGGTGCTGCACACCGGCCTGATGTATGTGTTGATGTACGGCGCGCTGCAGAAGCTGCCCACCAACCTGATCGGCTCGCTGTCGTTCATCTACCCGATCGCCGCCATGCTGGTGGATCGCCTGGCGTTTGGCCACCGCCTGTCTGCATGGCAGCTGCTGGGCGCGGCGATCATTCTGCTGGCGGCGGCGGGCATGAACCTGCTGGGCGAGCGGCGAGCGCGACTGCTGCCGGCCTCGGACGGCCGGCGCGCCGGCTGATGCTCAGGCCGGGTGCTTCAACCGGCGCCATAAGGTGGTGCGGCTGATCCCGAGCAACCGGGCGGCGGCGGCATGGTCCCCCCCGCATCGCGCCAGCGCTTCATGAGCGGATACGGGCACCGCCGGCGCCTCGGGCGGCGTGGCCGTCGCCAGCTCCGGCAGCAGCCACCTCAGCGTCTCGCCGCTCGGCGCTGCGCCGGTGCTCAACATCAGCGCCACCCGTTCCATCATGTTGCGCAGTTCGCGCAGGTTGCCGGGCCAGGCGTAATGACTCAGCGCGGCGTAACAGCCGGCCAGGGCGGCGCGCCGCGGCTCCGTCAGCGGCACGTCGAGCGCCGCCAGCGACTGTTTCAGAAAGTGCTCCGCCAGCATCGCGATATCGTCGCCGCGCGCGCGCAGCGGCGGTAGCTGCAGCCGCAGGGCGCTCAGGCGGTAGAACAGATCGGCGCGAAAGTCGCCCCGTTGAATCGCCTGCTCCAGGTGGTTGTGGGTGGCGCTGATGACGCGAAAGTCGACCGTTACCGGCTGTTGCCCACCCACCCGGGTGATGGTTTTCTCTTCCAGCGCGCGCAGCAGTCGCGTTTGCAGGTGCAGCGGCATCTCGCCGATCTCATCCAGAAACAGGGTGCCACCGTTGGCGGTTTCCAGCAGCCCGCGTCGGCCGCCGCGCCGTGAGCCGGTGAAGGCGCCTTCCTCATAGCCGAACAGTTCCGCCTCCAGCAGCGATTCGGCGATGGCGCCGCAGTTAATGGCGACGAACGGCGGCGTCGCCCCCCTGGACGGTGCGCCGCGCCGGGAAAAGTATTCCCGGTGGATCGCCTGCGCCGCCAGCTCCTTGCCGGTGCCGGTTTCTCCTTCAATTAATACCGCCGCCGGCGAGCGGGCGTACAGCATGATGGTGCGCCGCGTTTGCTCCATCTGCGGGGACTCACCCTGCAAATCGCCCAGCCCGTAGCGCGGCTGCAGGGTATTGCGCGCGGCGTAATCGCCGCCGCGTTTGCCGCCCAGCATCAGGCGCGTCACGTCCAGCGCATCGCTGAAGGCGGCGCGCAGGGTGGCGGCGGAATAGAGGAAAATGGCGGTGAGCCCGGCCTCTTCCGCCAGATCGCTGATGAGGCCGGCGCCGACCACGGCCTGAATGCCGGCGGCTTTCAGCTCGGCGATCTGGCCGCGCGCATCCTCTTCGGTGACGTAGCTGCGCTGCTCCAGCGGCAGATCGAAGGTCTGCTGGAACTCCAGCAGTGCGGGCAGAGGGGTCTTATAGGTGATGACGCCGATCCGATCGGCGGTTCTGCGCGCCTTGCTCAGCGCCTGCAGCAGGTCGAAACCGCCGGGCTTGACCAGGATGACCGGCACCGACAGGCGGCTTTTCAGGTAGGCACCGTTGGAGCCGGCGGCGATGATGGCGTCGCAAGGCTCGGTCGCCAGGCGAGCGCGGATATGCTGCACCGCCTCCTCAAAGCCGAGGCGGATCGGGGTGATGGTCGCCAGATGATCGAACTCGAGGCTGATATCCCGGAACAGATCGAACAGGCGGGTGATGGAGACGGTCCAGATCACCGGCTTGTCCGGCGTGCGGGGCGGCGTGATGTGATCGCTCATGATGAGTTACCGAATGAAAGTGGCTGCATTATACCCGTCATACTTGAAGCCGCCTCTTTGTTGGCTGCGCCTGTGCGCCCCAGTCACAGAGTTGTCTATGTTCCTGGGGGCTTACAGGCTTGCCGCCTTGATGCAGCTCCAATTATTTAGGGTATAGGTGTAGCCCGGTTTCAGTTATGTTTCAAATTTACTGTGTGAAACAACGATTGAAACGTTAGCTGAAACGTTTTTTATCTCTTTGCCAGGCCAATGCGCTGAATATGTTGTAACTCACTTATTTTTATCGTTTTTAATTTTTCCCCTCACCGAAGTGCAACCTGGCCCGCTCCTTGCTCTGTCTGTTTCATCTGGCTAATCGGAGAAAATGTCATGACGCTGCGCTCACCCGGGCTCGCCTTTCGTCAGGCCCTGAGTAAAGAAAAACCCTTGCAAATCGCCGGCGCGATCAACGCCAACCATGCCTTGCTGGCTCAGCGGGCCGGATTCCAGGCCATCTATCTTTCCGGCGGCGGCGTGGCGGCCGGTTCGCTGGGATTGCCGGACCTGGGCATTTCGACGCTGGACGATGTGTTGACCGATATCCGCCGCATCACCGACGTCTGCCCGCTGCCGCTGCTGGTGGATGTCGACAGCGGTTTCGGCGCTTCGGCGTTCAACGTCGCCCGCACGGTGCGCTCGGTGAGCAAGGCCGGGGCGGCGGCGCTGCATATCGAAGATCAGGTCGGCGCCAAGCGCTGCGGCCATCGGCCCAATAAGGCCATCGTCTCCACCGAAGAGATGGTGGATCGCATCAAGGCGGCGGTGGATGCGCGCAGCGATCCGGACTTCGTGATCATGGCGCGCACCGACGCGCTGGCGGTGGAGGGGCTGGAGGCGGCCATCGAGCGCGCTCAGGCTTACGTAGCGGCCGGGGCCGACATGCTGTTCCCGGAAGCGATCACCGAGCTGGGCATGTACCGCCGCTTTGCCGAGGCGACGCAGGTGCCAATCCTTGCCAACATTACCGAATTCGGCGCGACGCCGCTGTTTACGACCGAGGAGCTGCGCAGCGCCCAGGTGGATATGGCGCTGTATCCGCTGTCGGCCTTCCGGGCGATGAACCGGGCGGCGGAGCGGGTATACCGCGCTTTGCGCGAGGAGGGCACGCAGAAAAGCGTCATCGACACCATGCAGACCCGCAACGAGCTGTATGAAAGCATCAACTACTATTTGTTTGAAGAGAAACTCGACGCCCTGTTTGCTCGCCAGCGCGACGAATAGGCGCTATTCACGCAGAAGCCAAATGAGGACAGTATGAGCCAAGCGATCCCCCCGCAAAGCCCGACTGGCGTTAAGCCGAAAAAATCCGTGGCGTTATCCGGCGTGCCCGCCGGGAATACCGCGCTGTGTTCCGTAGGGCGCAGCGGCAACGATCTGCACTACCGTGGTTACGACATCCTCGACCTCGCGCGCCACTGCGAGTTTGAAGAGGTCGCCCACCTGCTGATCCACGGCAAGTTGCCCAACCGCGACGAGCTGCAGGCCTATAAACACCGTCTCAAAGCGCTGCGCGGCCTGCCCGCCAGCGTGCGCACGGTGCTGGAGGCGCTGCCGGCGGCGTCTCACCCGATGGACGTGATGCGCACCGGCGTTTCGGCCCTCGGCTGCACGCTGCCGGAAAAAGAGCAGCACGGCGCGGCCGGCGCACGTGATATCGCCGATCGGCTGCTGGCATCGTTGGGATCGATGCTGCTGTATTGGTATCACTACAGCCACAACGGCGAGCGCATTCAGCCGGAGACCGACGACGATTCCATCGGCGGCCACTTTCTGCACCTGCTGCACGGCGAGGCGCCTTCCGCCAGTTGGGAGCAGGCGATGCACGCGTCATTGATCCTGTACGCCGAGCATGAATTCAACGCCTCGACCTTCGCCGGCCGGGTGATCGCCGGCACCGGATCCGACGTCTATTCGGCGATCGTCGGCGCCATTGGCGCGCTGCGCGGGCCGAAGCACGGCGGCGCCAACGAGGTGTCGCTGGAGATCCAGCAACGCTATGAAACGCCGGACGAAGCGGAAGCCGACATTCGCCGCCGCATCGACAACAAAGAGGTGGTGATTGGCTTCGGGCACCCGGTGTACACCGTCTCCGATCCGCGCCATCAGGTGATCAAAGAGATCGCGCTGCGCCTGTCGCAGGAAGCGAGCGCGATGAAGCTGTATGACATCGCCGATCGGCTGGAAAGCGTGATGCACGACACCAAAAACATGTTCCCCAACCTCGACTGGTTCTCGGCGGTGTCTTACCACCAGCTGGGGGTGCCCACCGAAATGTTCACGCCGCTGTTCGTCATGGCGCGGGTGAGCGGCTGGTCGGCGCACATCATCGAGCAACGGCAGGACAACAAAATCATTCGCCCGTCCGCCAACTATACCGGGCCGGAAGCGCGGGCGTTCGTACCGCTGGATCAGCGCTGAGCGCCGATCGTTATCGTGTCATTTTCACTCTGGAGCCTTTGGGAATCATGATGCTTGAGTCTGCCAATACCCGCCGTCCGCCGTTCGATCGCGAAATGGTCGATATCGTCGATTATGTGATGAAAGAGGCCGTCGATACCCCGGCGGCGTACCGCACCGCTCACTATTGCCTGCTCGATACCCTCGGCTGCGGGCTGGAGGCGCTGAGCTATCCGGCCTGCAAAAAACTGATGGGGCCGGTGGTGCCGGGCACCGAGGTGCTGAACGGCAGCCGGGTGCCCGGCACCCGTTTCCAGCTGGATCCGGTGCAGGCGGCGTTCAATATCGGCGCCATGATCCGCTGGCTCGACTTCAACGACACCTGGCTGGCGGCGGAGTGGGGCCACCCGTCGGATAACCTGGGCGGGATCCTGGCGGTGGCCGACTGGCTCTCGCGCCAGGCGGTGGCGGCAGGCAAGGCGCCGCTGACCATGCGGCAGGTGATGATCGCCATGATCAAGGCGCATGAGATCCAGGGCTGTCTGGCGCTGGAAAACGCCTTCAACCGGGTGGGACTGGATCACGTGCTGCTGGTGAAGGTGGCGTCCACCGCGGTGGTGGCACAGCTGCTCGGCCTGAACCGCGAGGAGATCCTGAATGCGGTGTCGCTGGCGTGGGTGGACGGGCAGTCGCTGCGTACCTATCGCCATGCGCCGAACGCCGGCACCCGCAAATCCTGGGCGGCGGGGGATGCGACCGCTCGCGCGGTACGGCTGGCGCTGATGGCCGCCACCGGCGAAATGGGCTACCCCTCGGCGTTGACGGCGCCGACCTGGGGATTCTACGACGTCTCGTTCAACGGCAAGCCTTTCCGCTTCCAGCGGCCGTACGGCGCGTATGTGATGGAGAACGTGCTGTTTAAAATTTCGTTCCCGGCGGAGTTCCATGCCCAGACCGCCGTGGAGGCGGCCATGACGCTGCACCGCCAGATGCAGGCTGCCGGCAAAACCGCCGCCGACATCGCCAGGGTGAGCATCCGCACCCACGAGGCCTGCCTGCGCATTATCGACAAGCAGGGGCCGTTGGATAACCCGGCGGATCGCGATCACTGCATTCAGTATATGGTGGCGATCCCGCTGCTGTTCGGCCGGCTGACGGCGGGGGACTACGAGGATCGGGTGGCCGAGGATCCGCGCATCGACGCATTGCGCAGCAAGATCCATTGCCACGAAGATCCCGCCTTCACCCACGATTATCACGATCCGGAAAAACGCTCGATCGCCAATGCGCTGACGGTGGAGTTCGCCGACGGCAGTCGTCTGGATGAGGTGGCCGTGGAGTACCCCATCGGCCATGCGCGGCGGCGCGAAGAGGGTATCCCGCTGCTGATCGAGAAGTTCAAAATCAACCTGGCGCGCCAGTTTCCGGCCCGGCAGCAGCAGCGCATTCTCGAGGTGTCGCTGGACCGGCAGCGGTTGGCGCAGATGCCGGTCAACGAGTATCTCGATTTGTGGGTGATCTGAGGTAAGCGGCGCTGACAAGCCATGTCGGCGTCGCTATGATGGACGCTCCATTCCCGTCCGTCTTCTTATCAGGTGATTCATGATTGATGCCGCAACGCTGTTGTTGTTTTCCGGTGCCTGCGTGGCGCTGGCGCTGACCCCCGGCCCGGATATGCTGCTGATCGCTTCGCGCAGCGTCAGCCAGGGGCGGCGTGCCGGTTTCGCTTCGTTGGCGGGTATTCAGCTCGGTACTTACTGCCACGCGCTGGCGGCGGCGCTGGGGTTGTCGCAACTGTTCGTTGCGGTGCCGCTGGCTTACGATGCGGTGAGAATGTTGGGCGCCGCCTATCTGCTCTACCTGGCGTGGAAAACGCTGCGATCCGGCAGCAGTCTGCAGGCTTCCTCCGGGTTGCAGGCGGTGCCGACCGCGCGCATTTTCCGTCAGGGACTGTTCACCAACATCCTCAACCCGAAAATGGCGCTGTTCGTGCTGGCGCTGTTCCCGCAGTTTATCGATCCGCGCGCCGGCTCGGTGGTCGTACAGATGCTGGCGCTGGCGACGGTGCTGAATCTGGTGGGGTTGCTGATTAACGGCGGGGTGATCCTGGCGGTCAGCGGCATGAAAAGCCGCTTTGCCGGCCGCCGTTTCAGCGCCCGCTGGCCGAACTACCTGCTGAGCGGGGTGTTCGCCGGGCTGGCCTGCAAACTCATTTTCGACAGCCGTCGTTAACCCTCGCGCAGCAGCGCTTCAAACGCCGCGCTGGCCGGTTCGTCCGGCAGCGCGCTGTACATCACCAGCCGCAGGTGATTCTCTTCGTCGACGATAAAAGAGGCGTGGTCAAAGGTGACCGGGCCGATCTCCGGGACGATGAAGCTGCGTCGCCCCTGGCAGCGCCCGTGGATATCGTGCTGCCGCCAGAGCCGGCGGAACGGCGGCGACACCCGCTCCAGCGCCTGTACCCGTTGGCGCATCACCTCATCCTCCGGCGCACGGGCATAGTCGCGGCGGAAGCTGGCCAGGATCTGCGGCGCCTGCGCCTGCCACTCCAGCAGGCGTTCATTAAGCTGCGGATCGGCAAACAGCATCCACAGCATGTTGCGCTCTTCCGCCGGACGTTCGTCGATGGCGAACAGCCGCTGCGCCGCCGGATTCCAGGCGATGATGTCCCAACTCAGGTTCATGACGTAAGCCGGCCGCAGCGTCAGATCGTCCAGCAGGCGCCGCACCAGCGGCGAGACCTGGCACCACTGATGGCCGACCGGCACCGGCGGGCGCTGATGCGCTAATAAAAACAGGTGGTAGCGGCCGGCGGCGTCGAGCTGCAGCACCCGCGCCAGGTTTTCCAAAAATGCCACCGACGCATTGATTTCCCTGCCTTGTTCCAGCCAGGTGTACCAGGTGAGGCCGACGCCGGCCAGCGCCGCGACCTCCTCGCGCCGTAATCCCGGCGTGCGGCGGCGGCTGCCGCTCGGCAAACCGACCGCCTCCGGCGACAGCTGTTCTCGTTTTTGCCGCAGAAAGTCCGCCAGTTCGTGGCGGGTGCGTTCGAGGGTGCGTGGGGGCATGGCGGCCGTCCTGTTGCTGTTAGTAATAGTATAAATGGCTATATAGTAACAGTTTAAACCCTGTTCCATACTGCGGCCATCATAATCTCTGGAGGTGGTATGGAACATTCATTATCTCGTGAGCGGCGAGGGCTGCCCGGCCTGCCGGTGCTGCTGTTGGGCGGGTTCGTCACGGTGTTCGATCTGTTTGTGGTCAACGTGGCGGCGCCGGTGATCCAGCGGCAGTTCGCCGCCGATTTCGCCGGGGTCGGTTTGATCGTCGCCGGTTATGAGTTGGCGTTTGGGGTGCTGCTGATCGCCGGTGGGCGTCTGGGCGATCGCTTCGGACGTCGGCGTCTGTTCAGCCTCGGCATGCTGGGATTCACGCTGAGTTCTCTGCTGTGCGGGTTGGCGGGATCGCTCAGCCTGTTGATCGCCGCGCGTATTCTGCAGGGGGCGACGGCGGCGTTGCTGTTTCCGCAAATTTACGCCTTGATGCGGGTGCTGTACGCGCCGCAACAGCGGCGGCGCGCTTTCGCCTGGCTGGGCATGACGCTAGGGTTGGCGGCGATCTTTGGCCAGATCCTCGGCGGATTTATCATCGAGGCTAACCTGTTCGGCAGCGGCTGGCGCATGATCTTTTTGATCAATTTGCCGATCGGCGCACTGGCGCTGTGGGCGGCGCGGTGCATTCCCGAATCGCGGGTGGCGCAGGCGCAGCGGTTGGACGGCGTTGGCCTGTGGCTGGCGGCGACCGGCCTGTCGCTGTTGCTGCTGCCGCTGCTGGAGGGGCCGGCGCGCGGCTGGCCGTGGTGGATAGCGCCGATGTTGGCGTTAGCGATGCTGACGCTGTGGGGCTTCCTGCGTTGGGAGCGCCGTCTGGCGCAGCGCGGTGATGATGCGGTGCTCGATCCGGCGCTGTTCCATCAGGCGGGCTTCGCACCGGGTATGGCGGTGGTGCTGGCGATTTATGCCACCGCCTCCTCGTTTTTCTTGTGTTTCGCACTGCTGCTGCAGGCGGGGGCGGGGCTGACGCCTTTTCAGGCGGGCAGCCTGTTCGCCCCGGCCAGTGCGGCCTTCATGCTGGCCTCGATGTTGGCGCCCCGGTTAGCGCTGCGTTGGGGTAATGGCGTACTGAGCGTGGGCGTGGCGATTTACGCCGCCGGGTTGGCGCTATTGATGGCGCAGGCGCTGTGGGGTGAGGCGCTGGCGCATCCGCTGCGGCTGCTGCCGGGGTTAGTGGTGCTGGGGTTCGGTCAGGCGCTAAGCATGACGCCGCTGCTGAATCTGGTGCTCGGTTTGGCGCCGGAGCGGCAGGCGGGCATGGCGGCGGGTCTGGTTGCCACCGTGCAGCAGGTGGGGGGCGCGCTGGGCATCGTGGTCAGCGGCGTCGGTTTTGTGCCGCTGTTGGCGAGCGGCGGCGCAGCGGAGCGCTATGCCCAGGCCTTTGCCGGCGCGATGCTCTGTAATTTGGTGGCGATGGGCATTGCCCTGCTGTTGTTAAACCGGATCACTCGAAATACTCAGAAAGCGGATCTTAAGTAGGCCGCCGGCAGGTGCTTTACTGTCGTCATCATGAGAGAGCGTAAGGAGCCACACTGATGTTTCAACCCGCCGCATTTCGCGAAGACGATCTGGATGCCCAACTGGCGCTGGTGCGCGCCCACCCGTTGGGGCTATTGGTCAGCCACGGCGAACAGGGATTGACGGCCGATCCGCTGCCGTTTCTGGCCGATGTCGAACAGGGGAAAATCCGGCTGCGGGCGCACTTGTCGCGTGCCAACGCGCACTGGCGGCGGCTGCAGCATGCGGCGGAATGCCTGGTAATTTTTCAGGGCGTGGAAGGTTATGTGTCGCCCGGCTGGTACCCGAGCAAGCGCCAGACCGGCAAGGTGGTGCCGACCTGGAATTACAGCATGGTGCAGCTGTATGGCGTACCGACGGTGATGGACGACCCGGCCTGGCTGCGCCGCCAACTGATCGATCTGACCGCGCAGCAGGAAGGGGGCCGCCCGGCGCCCTGGCGGCTCGATGATGCGCCGGCCAACTACATCGCCGCGCAGCTTAAAGGCATCGTCGGTATCGAGATCGCCGTCACCCGGCGCGAAGGCAAATGCAAGATGAGCCAAAACCGCAGCGCCGACGATGCAGATGGGGTGATCGCCGGGCTGCGCGAGGGCGATGACGCGCAGCGGCGGTTGGCGGCGGAGGTTGAGCGGCGGCGCGGATAGGGTATGCTAACCGAAGAGTGAGCTGAGGGAACCTTCGGATGGATTACACCAAAATTATCAAAGAAATAGGCCGCGGCAAAAATCATGCGCGCGATCTGGATCGGCAGACCGCCTTTGAGCTGTATCAGGCGATGCTGGCTGGAGAGGTCCCCGAGCTGGAGCTGGGCGGCATTCTGATCGCGCTGCGCATCAAGGGCGAAGCCGAAGAGGAGATGCTGGGCTTTTATCAGGCGATGCAGCAGCAGGTCTTGCCGCTGCAGGCGCCGCAGGGGCGGCCGCTGCCGGTGGTGCTGCCGAGCTACAACGGCGCGCGCAAGCAGGCCAACCTGACGCCGTTGCTGGCGCTGCTGCTCGCGAAAGTGGGCCTGCCGGTGGTGGTGCACGGTATTCTGGACGACAGCACCCGCGTGACCAGCGCCGAGATTTTCCATGCCCTGGGGCTGCCGTGGTCGGAACAGGCCGCTCATGCCCAGCAGCGCCTCGATAACGGCGAGGCAGTATTCATGCCGATTTCCGCGCTGTCGGCGCCGCTGGCGCGGCAGCTCGGGTTGCGTTGGCGCATGGGGGTGCGCAACAGCGCCCATACGCTGGCCAAGCTGGCGACGCCGTTCGGCGAACAGGATGCGCTGCGCCTCGCCAGCGTCTCTCACCCGGAGTATGTTGGCCGGGTGGCGTCGTTTTTCCGCCAGATCGGCGCCCGCGGGCTGTTGATGCACGGCACGGAAGGCGAAGCCTACGCCAACCCGCTGCGCTGCCCGCAGATTCATTATATTGCCGGCGGCGAACAGCGCGTATTGCTGGAGCGCACCTTGCAGGATGAAACGCCGGCATTGCCGGCGGCGAAAGACGCGGAAACCACCGCGCGCTGGACCGAGCGCTGCCTGGCGGGCGAGGTGGCGATCCCGCAGGCTATCCAGCGGCAGGTCGCCTGTTGTCTGGTGGCCGCCGGCGAGAGCGAGACGCTCGAGCAGGGGCTGCAGCGGCTGCGTCAGGCCTAAGCGCGACTATACTGGGATATTTCCTCATCGGCTGAGAAGGACGGTTATGCAACAGGCTCTCGATTACTTCAATCAATTGAACCAGGATTACCTCGACGTTCACCGCGCCAAAGAAGAGCTGTTCTGGCAAAACTACATGGGCACCGGCGGTGAAGACGTGTCGGCGCGCTTTTCCGCCGCGGAAAGCGCCTATAAGCGCTTTATCGCCGAACCGCGCCGGCTGGCCGAGATCCGCAATCTGCTGGCCGGATTGGAAGCGCTGCCGCAGGAGGCGCAGCGCGATGCGCTGATCCACGGCCTGCAAGGTTGGCTGCGTTTCTTCGACTGTAACGCCATTGAAGATCCGCAGGCGCAGGCGTTGTTGGATCAGATCATCCACGCCGAATCCGATCTCTACTCGCGCCGCAAGGGCTATCAGGTCACGCACCTGAACGCCGACGGCCAGCGGGTGGCGGCCTCGCTCGGCGAGCTGCTGACCAACCAGGCGACCAACCCGAATGAAGACTACCGCCGCAGCTCGCAGCAGGCGCTGCGCGACCTGGAGCAATGGCTGCTGCATAACGGCCTGCCGGAGCTGATTGGCCTGCGCAACCGCTTTGCGCGCCAGATGGGTTATCGCAACTATTTCGACTACAAGGTGAACAAAACCGAGCGCATGACGCCGGAGCAGCTGTTCGCCATTCTGGATCGCTTCGAGCGGGAAACCCGCGAGGCCAACGCGCGCAGTCTGCAACAGCTGGCGGCCGACAAGGGCAGCCAGGCGCTGGAGCCGTGGAACGTGCGCTTCGCCAGCGCCGGCGACGTCACCCGTCAACTGGATCCTTACTTCCCGTTTTCTCGTTCGCTGGAACGCTGGGTCGACAGCTTCAAACGCCTGCACATCGGCTTTGGCGGCGCCGAGATGAATCTCGATCTGCTGGTGCGCAAAGGCAAGTATGAGAACGGCTTTATGCACGGCCCGGTGCCGCCGTTTGTGCGCCAGGGGGAATGGGTGCCGGCGCGCATCAACTTCACCAGCCTGGCGCAGCCGGGGCAGGTGGGCAGCGGGGCTTACGGGCTCAACACGCTGTTCCACGAGGGCGGCCATGCGGCGCACTTCGCCAACATTCGCCAGAATGCGCCGTGCTTCTCGCAGGAGTTCCCACCGACCTCGATGGCCTATGCCGAAACCCAGTCGATGTTCTGCGACAGCCTGCTGGACGACGCCGACTGGCTGAAACGCTATGCGAAAAACGCCGCCGGCGAAGCGGTGCCCGATGCGCTGATCGAAGCCGGCATCGCGGCGCGCCAGCCGATGCGTGCGTTCAACGAACGCCACATCCTGCTGGTGCCGTACTTCGAGTGGGCGCTGTACCAGTGGGATGACGCGCAGCGAACGCCGGAAGCCATCACCGCGCTGGCGCGCGAGGTCGAGCAAAAGATCCTTGGCATCAGCGGCAGCCCGCGCCCGACGCTGGCGATCCCGCACCTGCTGTCGCTGGAGTCAGCCTGTTCCTACCAGGGCTATCTGCTGGCGATGATGGCGGTAGAGCAAACCCGTCACTTCTTCCTGCAGCGCGACGGCTACCTGACGGACAACCCGGCCATCGGCCCGGATCTGGCGCAACACTACTGGTTGCCGGGCAACAGCGTCAGCCATGACGACACGTTGCGCAGCCTGACCGGCGAAGGATTCAATCCGGACTATCTGGCGCAGGCGTGCAACCAGACGGTGGCGCAGGCGTGGCATGAGGCGCAGCAAACGATGGCGGCCGCGGCCAGGCGCCCGCAGCCGCCGGCAGATTTCGATTTGGAGGCGCACATCCGGGTGGTGGATGGCGAGACGGTATTGGCGGACAACGCCGACGGTGATGAACGGATGTGCCACGACTTCGCCGCGGCGATAGAGGCGCGCCAGGTTTAAGGCTGACAATAAAATCCACGCCGCGGCGTGGATTTTATTTAATGGCTAAAACCGGCGCTATTTTATTCGAAATAGACGTCGGGATTATCGGCCAGAGAAATGAAACTCTTGGTGTTTCTATCCAGCGTACGAATCTCCCCGCTTTCGATGTCGTACACCCAGCCGTGCAGGCGCAGCCCACTGTTGCGCAGACCCACCGCCACAGAAGGGTGGGTTTTGATATTATTTAGCTGAGCTATGACGTTCTCTTCAACCATAGCGTTAACTTTGTCTGTTTCGTTATCCCAGGTTTTCTTCTCGACCACCGCTTTGGCCGCATCCGCGTAGTGCAGCCAGTGGGCAACGGCAGGCATGGGGTCGAGGCACTGACAGGACGCGATAGCCTTCATGGCGCCACAGTTCGAGTGGCCACAAATCACGATATCAGTCACGCCCAGCGCCACCACCGCGTACTCGATGGTGGCAGAAACCCCACCCGGCTCCGGGCCAAAGGAAGGGACGATATTACCGGCGTTACGGATAACGAACAGTTGCCCAGGCTCTTGCTGCGTCACCAGCTCGGGCACCAGACGGCTGTCAGAACAGGAGATGAAAAGCGCTTTAGGATTTTGGCTGGAGGCCAGGCTGCGAAAGAGTTCCTTACGCTGCGGGAAAATCTCTTTCTGGAAACTGAGGAAACCTTCAATGATATGTTGCATACAACGCTCTCTGCATCTGTAGTCTGCATAACATGATAATCATCCTCTCCCGTTAGTCCAGCAATGGAGCGGTAAAAAAATGTGTGCTTAACTGCCTCCAAACCCCATTAAATACGGGGTTTCTACCCGTTTCCGACAGCATTGTCCGGTTCGTTTACGCGTGGGGGGTTGACGAAGCGGACGGTAAGAAACTCGCTGTTTTGCCCATTCAGCGCTGACGCACGCGAACATAAAAAAAGCCCGCCGGGATGATATCCGGCGGGCTTTTTGACGTCTGGGGCGGTGATTATTTGTAGATAACCGCGGTGGCGTGCATCAGGTTGTTGCCGCTGGTGGAGGTGATGGTGAAAGCTTTGGCACCCGCCGCATCGGCTTTGGCGGCCAGCTGAGAGGTCAGGCTACTCAGGTCGGTGGCACCGCTGGCGACGATCACGCCGGCTTTTTCGAATTGGGCGGCATCCTGGGCGCTGACGTGTTCAGCGGCGAAAGTAGTGAAAGAAACGGTGGCCAGGGCGATAGCGGCAGCAAAAGTTTTGATGGTTTTCATGTTCGTCATTCCTGTCAAAGTCAATTAGGGAGAAAGGGGTTTGCCTTTCGATGGGAGGATTATTGCGCAGTGACAGGCGGGATGAAATCGGAGAGTGTTGATAGTTTTATTCAATTTTTTTGATTATTAATTCCCCCGTTTATCTTCTGCCTAAACGGGGGAAACGATCAGCGTGTCGGGCGCGTCAGATCGAAACGGTGCTGTTCGGAAATGCCGTAGTAGGCGGTCGGGCCGCCGGCGCGCAGGATAGGTTCGGCGGCGGCGGTCTGGTAGACGCCGTGTTCGTCCAGCAGCGCCGGATCGAGGTGCACCGCCACCACCTCGCCCAAGACCAGCCAGGTCTCCACCTGTTCCCCGGCGGCGGTTTGCAGTTGGATGCATTGGGTCAACCGGCATTCGAAGTTCACCGGGCTTTCGGCCACGCGCTCGGCTTTGACCCGGCGCCCGGGCAGCGGCGTAACGCCGGCGAAGGCGAATTCGTCCTCACCGCGCGGCAGGGTGATGGAACTGTTGTTCATCGCTTCCGCCAGCGGGCGCGTCGCCAGGTTCCAAACGAACTCACCGGTTTCCACGATATTCGCCACGCTGTCTTTCCAGCCGGTGCTGGCGAAACCGATGATCGGCGGGCGATAGTTGAAGCAGTTGAAAAAGCTGTAGGGGGCGAGATTACGCAAGCCGGCGGCGCTGCGGGAAGAGATCCAGCCGATGGGGCGCGGGCCGACGATGGCGTTCAGCGGATCGTGCGGCAGGCCGTGGCCGGCGGCGGGTTCATAATAATAGCGAGATTCACGGCTCATGGGGGACCCTGTGGCAATCGATGAAGCTTTCATTGTGCCGGGTTTCCCGCCGCTGCGCCATTCCGGGCCGGATGTGTTATCTTACGCGCCGGAAATACCTTCAAGAGAGCCCGTCACGGTGGAAAAAAAGAAAACCTTCCCGCAGCAGAAAAGCGGCCTGCATCCGCGCAACCGTCATCGTTCGCGCTACGACTTCCCGGCGCTGATCGCCAGCTGCCCGGCGCTGGCACCGTTCGTAAAACCGAACGCCTGGGGCGATGTTTCGGTGGACTTCGCCGATCCGGCGGCGGTGAAAATGCTCAACCGTGCGTTGCTGCAACACTTTTACGGCATCGAGCACTGGGATATTCCGGCGGACTACCTGTGCCCGCCGATCCCCGGCCGCGCCGACTATCTGCACCACCTGGCGGATCTGCTGGCGACCAGCAACGGCGGCGAGATCCCGCGCGGCAAGGGCGTGGCGATCCTCGACGTCGGCGTCGGCGCCAAATGCATCTACCCGATCGTCGGCCTGCGCGAATACGGCTGGCGTTTCACCGGGTCTGAAATCGATCCGGTGTCGCTCAACGCGGCCAAGATGATCGTTGAGATGAACCCGACGCTGCGCAATAGCGTGCGTCTGCGGCTGCAAAAACAGCCTGAGCTGATTTTTAGCGGCATCATCGGCGCGGCCGAGAAATTCGACGCCACCCTGTGCAACCCGCCGTTCCACGCGTCCGAGCAGGAAGCGCGCGCCAGCACCCGCCGCAAGCTGCATAAATTGGGCAAAGGGGAAGTGGCCGACAAGCCGGTGCAAAACTTCGGCGGCAAGAACAACGAGCTGTGGTGCGAAGGCGGTGAAGAAGCCTTTGTGCGCAAGATGGTGGAAGAGAGCGTCGGCAAGGCCAACAACTGCCTGTGGTTCACTTCGCTCATCTCGAAAAACACTACGCTGCCGGCCATTTATCATGCGCTGAAGGTGGCGGGCGCGGCCGAGGTGCGTACCATCGAGATGGCGCAAGGGCAGAAGATCAGCCGCTTCGTCGCCTGGACCTTCCACGACGCCGAGCAACAGGCCGCCTGGGCAGCCGAACGCTGGTGTTAATCCTTCCGGCGCCGGTTATCCTGCCGGCGCCGACAAAAAACCGCATTTTACCTTTCAATTTTCATCACTTACGTTATTCTCAATACAGTTTTGATAATAAAAATCTTAGGTTGTTGGTTTATTTAAATTCGAATAATTACTTTACTGAATAAATAAATTTAATCCGGTTAAGAGCAATAACCAGAAGGATCGGCGCTGCCCGTTCCTTCCGCGATGGCACGTCTGCGTGTGGGCGCGGCATGTGGCCAGAAAAAATAAGAAAAGCGCCATCATCTGCCACAAGGACTACACCTTATGCTGTTACGATTCAGTCAGTTAACTACCCACAAAGGCGCCGAACTGAGCGCGATAGAACACGCCGTTCCGATGATCGTATTCTCGCCAGACGGCACGGTCTTGCGCGCCAACGATCTCTTCCTCAGCACGCTGGGATTTCAACGCGATGACGTGATAGGTCAGCATCACCGTATTTTCTGCGATCCGAACTATGTCGCCAGCCCGTTATATCGTAAGCATTGGGAGACGCTGAATAAGGGGCAGCCCATCACTGACACCATAAAGCGCATCGCGAAAAACGGCGAGGCGGTGTGGCTGCAGGGCACCTATGCGCCGGTGCTGAATAAACAGGGTAAGGTAGTGGAAATCGTCAAGATCGCCAGCGAAGTGACCGAGCGAGTGACCCAGGCGCAGGAGCACCGCAGCCTGCTGGCGGCGCTGAATCGATCGATGGCGATGATCGCTTTCACGCCGCAGGGCACCATTGTCAGCGCCAACGACAATATGTTGGCGCTGATGGGCTATCGGCTTGAAGAGGCGTGTGGGCAGTCGCATGCGGTGCTGTGCCCGCCGGAGTTCGCCGCTTCCGACGATTATCGGCGGCATTGGCAGCGCCTGGCGCGCGGCGAGTTCATCACCGGGCGTTTTGAGCGCGTCAACCGGCGCGGCGAACGGGTATGGCTGGAGGCCAGTTACAACCCGATCCTCGACAACGACGGTCAGGTGGTGAAAGTGGTGAAAATTGCCCAGGACATCACCCGGCTGATGCAACAGCAGCAGCACGAAGAAGAGATGGTGCGCAACGCGCATCATCTGTCGCTCGACACCGATCGGCAGGCGGCGCAGGGTGCGGTCATCGTACAGCAGGCGGTGAAGGGCATGCAGCAGGTCGAAGCGGCGGCGCGCGAAACCTCAGACGTGGTCACCGAGCTGGGCAAGTGCTCTCAGCAGATCGGCACCATCGTCGAAGCCATTCGTAAAATCGCCTCCCAAACCAACCTGCTGGCGATTAACGCCTCCATCGAAGCCGCCCATGCCGGTGAGCACGGGCGCGGTTTTGCGGTGGTCGCCAACGAAGTGCGCACGCTGGCGGAACAGTCACGCAAGGCGGCGACCGAGATTGAACGCATGACCAAGTCTATCCAGCAAGGCGTGGCGGCGGCGATCGCCGGCATGGCGACCTGTGTGGAACAGGCCGGCGGCGGTGTGGCATTGACCCATGACGCCGGGGAAGTGATTAACCAGGTCAACATCGGCATGCATGACGTCGTGAAACTGATGCAGGCGTTTACGTCGGTGAAGCAGGGCGACGCGCTGCACTGAGTGTTCATCACGCCGCCCGCCGAAAACAGGGGCGGCGTTTTTATCTTCCCGCCGATTCGCACGCCGTTGAGCCGCGGTTCAATTTTTCCGGTCTATGCTATCTTTAAATATGAGCGAACGTTCGTTCATATGTTTATGTTTATTCGATGGCGCCAGGCGCCCCTTCACCGTTTCAGGAGTTGCCGATGGGAAACCGAGAAAAGATTGTCGAGGCCGCGCTGCACAGCTTTACCCATAAGGGATTTCATCAGACCAGCATGCGGGATATCGCGCAGGCGGCGGGCGTCAGCGTCGGCAATCTCTATAACCACTTTACCGGCAAGGAGGCGCTAATCGGCGAAATTGCGCTGCTGGAAAACGGCGTATTCGTCGAGCTCGTCGCCGGATTGCGGGCCGACAGAACGCGGCCGAAGCAGGCGCTGTCGGCCTTTTTCACCGCCTATCACGCCTTTGTTGCTGAACCGGCCAATGTACAACTATCGGCGGAGATCGTGGCGGAGGTCGCGCGCAACCCGGCGTTGGCCGAGCCGTTCAGCGCCAACCAGCGGCAGTTGATTGAGGCGCTGGCGACGACGATCGCCGAGGCTCAGCAAACTGGTGAGATCGCGGCGGCGATAGCGCCGTTACCGCTGGCGCAGCTGGTGCTGGACGTGATCGAAAGTCAGGCCTGGCGGCAGGCGATATTTGCGTCGCCTGCGCCGGAGGAGACCGCGTCGGTGCGGCTGCTGGAACAGCTGCTCTACCGGCATACCTAGTTGAGGTGGATATGCTGCACATTGAGCCGTACTGCAATGCTGACCGCCTGCAAACGGCGGCGCTGATCTACGCCGCGTTCTGCGACAAGTTCCAGCGCACGCGCCGTCTGAGCCCTCGCCTTCAGTGGCGTCTGTTCTATCGGCTGTGGAGTTGGCAGCAAAGCGGCAGCCGGGAGCGCAGCTTCGTGGTGAAGCAGGATGAACAGGTGGTGGCGGCCTTTGCCCTCCATGCGGCCGCCGGTGAGAACAACGCCGGGCGGCGTCCGCGCACCTTGCCGATTTGGCGGCTGTGCCGCCGCTATGGTTGGCTGAACGTGTGGCGCATGTATCTGCAAATAGCGGTGTTGCAGCACACCCCGGCGGCCGATGAGCTGTATCTTTCCTACCTGGCGGTGGCCGAGAGTCAGCGCGGCAAAGGGGTGGGCAGGCGACTGCTGCAGTGGATGAATGACTACGCCGCCGGACAAGGCGCGGGCCGGCGCCTGAGCCTGCACGTCAGCCGGCGCAACGTGGATGCGCAGCGCCTGTATCGGCGCTGCGGTTTTCAGGTGCGGAGAGAAGAACATTACGCATCGTTGGGGCTGCTGTTCGGCCAGGCCGACTGGGTATTGATGGAGAAACGCGGCGGGGAGGCGACGTGCGCAAAATAGGACTGTGCAGCGTGGCGCTGCTTCTGTTGGCGCTCGGCTGGGTCATTTTCGTCAACGACTTTCGCTTCGTCACCGAACCGGTCACGGTGACCGCCGGCGGCAACCGGCTGAACGGCACGCTGGTGTTGCCGCAGCATGCGCCGGTCAAGCCCGGCGTCGTGGTGTTCGTGCACGGCGATGGGCCGGCTAACGCCAGCCGCGACGAAGGCTATTACGGCATTTGGGAGGCGATGGCGCAGCAGGGCTACGCGGTTTTATCCTTCGACAAGCCGGGCGTTGGCGGCTCCGGCGGCAACTGGCTGCATCAGACCATGGCGGATCGCGCCCGGGAAACCGCCGATATCATCGACTGGGCCCGGCGGGACGGGCGCTTCGATGCGCGCTGCGTGGGGCTGTGGGGCACCAGCCAGGCGGGATGGGTGATGCCGGAGGTGGCGCGTTTACGCCCCGACATCGCCTTCACGCTGGCGCTGGCGCCGGCGATCAACTGGCTGCGACAGGGGCGCTACAACACCCGGGCGGCGATGGCGGCGGCGGGGGATGATGAAACGCAGATCCAGGCGCGCGAGGCGTATTGGCGCCATATCCAAACGCTGCTCGAACAACCGGACGGCTATGCGCAGTACCGCCGCGAGTCTGGCGCCGCCGCCGCATTGAGCGCCGACCGCTGGCGCTTTATTCGCGTCAACATGGCCAGCGACGCGACGGCGGGATTGCGAAATTTCACCACGCCGGTGCACCTGATCCTGGGGGGGCGCGACGTCAACGTGGACGTGGACGAAACCGAACGTGTGTATCGGCAAACGATCCCGGCCTCGCTGTTGACCGTGACGCGTATCGACGAAGCCGACCACGTGATGATTAAACCGCTGTTCGCCCGCCATCCGTGGCTGATCAACGTGGTGGGGCTGTTTGCCCCGCGCTCGGTGCAATACGATACCTACCGGCAGGACGTGGCGGGCTTCCTGGCCGCCCAGCCCTGTGGCAGGGGGCGCTAACCGACGGGAGCCGCGGGCGGTGCCTGTTCTTCGTGCGGCTGCGGCGCGCGGGAGATTTGCATCGCCTGCTGCGGCATGCCGATGCCGGCCCGATCGAAATGGATTTTCACCAGCCGATCGAGGGCGTATTGCACCACCCACTGTTTCAGCGCCAGCGTGCGCACCGTCACGCGGGTGGTGAACGAGCGGTCACCCAGCGCCACCACGCCATTGAAGACCGGCTCGCCAATCAGGAAATGTTTCACCTGTTCATCCTGCTTCAACGCCGCGATGGCCTGATGCAGCACCTCATTGACCCGATCGATGTCCTCGTCGCGGCTGACGGTATAATTGGCGCGATACACCCCGAACTCACGCGCATAGTTGGCCAGCGTAGTGATCGAAGAGTACGGCACGATGTGATAGACGCCGTAGTCGTCGCGCAGGCCGATCGAGCGGATGGTCATGCGCTCCACGGTGCCGGTGATGCCGCTGACGGTGACGTATTCGCCGGTGTTCATGCCGTTTTCGAACTGGATGAACACGCCGGTGATCACGTCTTTCACCAGCGTCTGGGCGCCGAAGCTGATGGCCAGGCCCAGCGCCCCGGCGCCCGCCAGCAGCGGCGCAATGTTTAGCCCCACCTGCGACAGTACGATCATCACGGTAATGGTGCTGATAACGATAGCCAACACGTTGCGAAACAGCGTCAGCAGCGTGCGTTCGCGCGCGCTCGGCCGCACGCCGTTGCTGAGTTCCAGCGCCAGGCGGTGCTCGATGATGCTGGCCATCAGCGTCCAGCTGAACACGGCGATCAGCAGGATCAGCAGGATATGCACCAGCCCGCCGAGGGTGCGCTGGCCATTTTCGCTGCTCGCCCACTGGTACAGGTTGATCAGGTGCCAGGCATCGAGCAGGAACAGCGTCACCGCCAGCACCACCATCACCCGCAGTATCTTCAACCCGTTGGGGATGTAAGAGTTGATGCGCCGCTCGAGCATCGGATAGCGCAGATTGACGTCGGCCGGCAGCGAAATGCGGCGGAAAATCCAGCGGGTCAGCATGCCGGACAGCAGGGCGCCGACGCCGACCACCAGCAGGCTTTTCACCGTGGCGCTCATCATAAAGCGCAGGCTGTTGCCGATGTCGAACTGAGACAGCACGAACAACACCAGAAAATAGGCGATCGCCAGCAGGTGCCAGATATGCCCCAGGCCGCGCAGGATCACGCTGAAAAACGCCATCGACCGTTCGGCCAGCAGGTTGATCTGTCGCTGTATCGGCTTGCGGTTGTGCAGGATCAGCCAAATGGCGTACAGCGTCAGCGCCAGCATCACCACCAGGTTGACGGCGGCGGCGGCCGGGTAGCTTATTTGTACCGCCACCACCGGCACCACCACCATCAGACCGTAGCCGATCAGCCCGCTGAGCCAGGCGAGACGCGTGTTCCAGTAACGCGCGCTCGGGTCGCTGAAGGGGAAGGGGCGCAGATAGTCGAAGTTAGGGGCGAAAATCAGCCGCAGCACCGCCTTGAAGAATTCAATCACCGCAAAGGCGCTGAGAAACAGGGTTTGCAGTCGCAGAATGGTGGCGCTGTCGGCGTGGACGTGGCGGGCGAACAGGTTGCCCGCCGCCAGCGCCAGCAGCAGTACCAGCAGATCGACGGCGAATGCGCCGAGAATGGCGGCGGGGCGCTTATACCACGGGCCGCGCTGCAGCCTGGCGTTGTGCCCCCAACTGCCCATGCGCTTGTACAGCGGTGCGATCAGCCGCCGGATCAGGTGGAACAGCGCAAAGGTGACCGCCACCGTCAGCAGAAAATAGCCCAGCGCGCGGAAAAAGCCGGCGGGATTGAAAACGCGCTTCGGGCCGGAATCGATCAGCTTTTGCAGCGCGCCGAGCTTTTGGTTAAAGGTGCCGATGCCTTCCTGCGCCAGCGAGTTCAGGCTGTCGCTCAGCGTGGCCGGCGTTGACTCCTCCGGCGTTGCCGGGGCGGCGGCGTGGGCATTGTCGGCGGCCTGTTTCAGGTGGTTGATGAGTTCCGCGCGCGCTTTGTCGTCCTGCAGCAGATCGGCCAGCGCGGCGTAGGCGGCCTTTTGCTGCTCGCTCTTGTCGGCGGGTGCGGGCGGCGCGTTTTGCGCCAGCGCTGGTAGTGCGAAGATGCTCAGGGTCAGCAACAGCAGCAGGAAAAGCAGGTGTTCTCGCAGATGAGAACCTCGTCGGGAGTCTGCGTTTGGCGGCATTGTTCCTCTCTTTGGCGTTCTGTGATCGGCGGATGTAAAAGCAATACGATGAAAACAATGAATATAGTAGGAAAGGAAACGCGATGGGGCGTGGGAACGCGTGCGGAATGAAAGCGGCGGGCGCGTGGCGCGCCCGCCGTTAAACCGCCAGGATCAGGACACGTGCTGCAGGAACTCCTGCAGACGCGGGCTTGGCGGGTGGTTGATCAGGTCGTGCGGGTTGCCGTCTTCGGCAATCCGGCCTTTATCGATAAAGATCAGGCGCGACGCCACTTTTTCGGCAAAACCGACTTCGTGGGTGACGATGACCATCGTCATGCCTTCCTCGGCCAGATCCTGCATCACCTTCAGCACTTCGTGGCGCAGCTCCGGATCGAGCGCGGAGGTCGGCTCGTCGAACAGCATCATTTTCGGCTTCACCGCCAGCGCGCGCGCAATGGCCACGCGCTGCTGCTGGCCGCCCGACAGTTCGGACGGATAGTGGTGGGCACGTTCCGCCAGACCGACCTTGGCCAGCAGTTCGCGCGCCAGCTTTTCCGCATCGGACTTCTTCGTGCCGCGCACGCGGATCGGGCCGAAGGCGACGTTTTCCAGCGCCGTCAGGTGCGGGAACAGGTAGAACTGCTGGAAAACCATGCCGGCTTCCTGGCGGATCAGCCGATCGTCTACTTTCGGATCGTTGGCTTTCAGGCCGTCGACGATCAGATCGCCGCTGGTGACCTCTTCCAGCTTGTTGATGCAGCGCAGCAGGGTGGATTTGCCGGAGCCGGACGGCCCGATAATCACCACCACTTCGCCTTTGTCGATCTTCAAGTCGATGTTGTGCAGCACCTGGGTTTGGCCAAAATGCTTGGAGACGTTTTTAAATTCAATCACAGGATTTTCATCCTTCTTTCCAGACGACGCAGCACGAAGCTCAGCACCAGGGTAATAATCAGATAGATAACCGCCACGGCGCTCCAGATTTCCAGCGCGCGGAAGTTACCGGCAATAATTTCCTGACCCTGACGGGTCAGCTCCGCCACGCCGATCACGATGAACAGCGAGGTGTCTTTGATACTGATGATCCACTGGTTGCCCAGCGGCGGCAGCATGCGGCGCAGCGCCAGCGGCATAATGACGTAGCGGATGGTTTCGCGGCGCGACAGGCCGAGCGCCAGGCCGGCTTCGCGGAAACCGTTATGAATCGACAGCACCGCGCCGCGGGTGATTTCCGCGATGTAAGCGCCGGAGTTGATCATGATGGTCACCACCGCCGCGGTGAATGGATCGATGCGCAAGTCGCTAAATGCCATCGGCAGGGCGAAGTAGATGAACATCACCTGCACCACGATCGGCGTGCCGCGGATCACTTCGATAAACACCAACGCGATGTGGTTGGCGATCCAACCGCCGTAGGTGCGGGCAAAGCCGGCGACGAGGCCGATGATCAGGCCGCCAATCAGACCGAGGACCGAAATCCACAGGGTCATTTTGGCGCCCTCTAACAAGATAGGAATGGCGGGCCAGATGGCGCTCCAGTCGAACTGCATGATATTTCTCCCGGTGATCCCAAACGTGGGTATCAGATACAACGAAGCGCAGGGGGTTAAGCGACCCCCTGTGCTTAAGTTAATAGCTTGCTAAATTCACAGCTTACTTAGGTTCGGTGCCGAACCACTTCTTGTAGATCTCGTTATAGGTGCCGTTCGCGCGCAGGGTTTTCAGCGCGCCGTTCACCTTCTCGCGCAGCTCGTCGCTGCCTTTCGGGAAGGCGATGCCATACTGCTGTGCTTCCAGCGAATCGCCTACGGTTTTGAACTTGCCGGCGCCGGCCGTCTTAATGAAGTATAGGATGTTTGGCGTGTCGTGCAGCACCGCATCGGCGCGCTTGGTGCCCAGTTCCATGTAGGCGTTGTCGATGTTAGGGAACTGACGCAGATCCTTGGTTTTGATGTGCTGCTTGGCGTAATCCACCGAGCCGGTGCCGCTCTTCACCGCCACCACTTTGCCGTTCAGATCGTCGATGCTTTTCACGCTGTTGTTGTCGGCGTTGACCATCACCAGCAGGCCGCTCTTGTAGTAGCCGTCGGAGAAGTCGATGGCTTTCTTGCGCTCATCGGTGATGGTGATGCCGGCCAGCGCCAGATCGACGTTTTTGGTCTGCAGCGCCGGAATGATGCCGCCGAAGTCCATTGGCTTCAGGGTGTAGTCCAGCTTCAGCTCTTTGGCGACGGCGGCCCACAGGTCGATGTCGAAGCCGACGTATTTGTCGCCTTGTTTGAACTCAAAAGGAACGAAAGCGGTGTCGGTGGCGACCACCAGTTTGTCTGCTGCGTGGGAACTTACGGCAAAGGCCAGAGAGAGTGCGGCCAGGGAGACTTTAAAAATCGACTTCATGAGAGGAATTCCTGTACAGGTTGCGGATTACCCATTTTTTATATTGCAGTTGGTGCCATGAAAAAATCGTGCCATGTTTTCAACTACTATAAAAACAAAGAGTTAGTACGTGATGTTGTGCCGGAAAGGCGAATTGTTATGGTTATGCACCAAGGTGAAGCACCAAAATGGTGCGTAAGAATTATCTTGGTGCACGGGGCTATCATTAACCAAATTTTGGCTGTGAAACAACCGTTCTTTAACGTTTTTGCTTCAATATTGATAACTAACTCTAACTTTCATGATGCACTGACGGTGCAAGCGGGGCCGCGAGGGCGCAAAAGGGGGAGCAGATAATGCTAGCGCAACTGGCTGTCTTTGCTTCCGCGCCGGTTGTACAGGCTGGCGGCCGCGTGTTTTTTGTCTTGTTCGGTCTGGCAGGCGAGGCAAAAACGCACGCCTGTTAACGCCTTGCGGCGCGCTTCCGGGATCGGTTCTCCGCATTCCTGGCAATAGCGTTCGCTCTCGCCGTGCCCGAGCGCATCACGCGCGCGCTGCACCGCATCGTCGACGGTGGAGTCAATCTGATCTTGTACGGCGCCGTCCGCCGCCCAGCCGCTGGCCATCATAACCTCCTGACAAGGGAACCCTACCGTTTAATATGGGGCGTTTTTTGTACAATGCAACGGCCTCGCAAAAGAAAACAGGCCGGGCAAAGCCCAGCCTGTTCTGCCCGGAACGACGGGCCCTCTGCAACGCTTTCGCGTTATTCGATATTGGATTCGATGAACCACAGGAACTTGTCCAGATCGCGCGAGGCGGCGGTGAACATGTCGGCGGTGTCTTCGTCTTCCACTTCAGTAATCGCCTTGCGGATGTCATTCGCGACCGCGCCGTAGCGATCGGCCAGCGCCTTCAGGTGCTCTTGCACGCTGTGGATATTGGTCGGATAGCTTTTCAACGGCGTGCGATCGTTGACCACCTGTACGGTGCCCAGTGCGACGCCGCCCAACTGCACTACGCGCTCGGCGAAGGTGTCCTGATGCTCGATGATGGCGGTGCGGAAGCCGTCCAGCATTTCATGGACCGCGATGAAGTTCGCGCCGCGCATGTTCCAGTGCGCCTGTTTGGTGATCAATGAAAGATCGATAAATTGCACGACCTGATGGTTCAGCGCCTTGATGGCGGTCAGTTTGACTTTTTCGTCCAGATCGTTACGGGTATACAGCAGATCAGAAGATTTCGTTTTCACCAGTTTAGCGGTACTCATATCAGATATCCTCTTGATTAGTCGTTGTCCTATTTCGTTACGGGATCAATTATAGCAGGGGTATTTGTTTTTGCCGTACGAAAATGGCTATTGCACAAATAGGAATGGCCTACTGGTAATATTTCAATGTGGTTTTTGTTTTTGATTAATGAAATTGATTTTTATTGGTTTTTTTATTTTTTGTTGCAGATTTATTATTTACCGCAGTGACGGTTTATCCCTGTTATTTTATTTGCATTGAGCATGCCGGCTTCAGAGGAATATCCACTTTGTTATCGCGGTGTTAATTTTAAGCCTATTCAGATTGATAGCCGTAATTGATGCAGTTACAGTAGGGGAATTATCCCCTCTCTATGAGTGGCGAGTGATGAAAATTAACGTCGTCGGCACCAGCGGCAGCGGTAAAAGCACCCTGGCGCGTCAACTGGCGGAACGGCTTGACGTGCCCTATATCGAGATGGACAGGCTCTATTGGCGGCCCGAGTGGCAGGGAACGCCCGATGATGTCTTCCTGGCGCGGCTTGAGCAGGCGCTGGCCGAAGCGGGCGAAGGCTGGGTGCTGGACGGCAACTACAGCCGCACGCAGCCGATCAAGTGGCGCGAGGTCGACTATATCCTGTGGCTGGACTACGGTTTCGGCCGCACGCTGTGGCAAGCTGTGCGCCGCGCGTGCCGACGCGCGGCCAGCAAACGAGAGCTGTGGCCGGGCACCGGCAACCGGGAAAGTTTTCGCCGTTCTTTTTTCAGCCGCGAGTCGATCGTGCTGTGGACGATCCGCACCTATTCCAAGAATCGGCGAAAATACCTGGCGGAAATGGCCGGCGCCGGGCGCCGCTTCGTACGCTTGCGTTCTCCCCGCCAGGCCGCCGATTTTTTACGGGCGTTGCCGCAGGGTCACAGCAGCAGGCGGTGATGGATCCTCACCACCGCTTTTTTGATTTGCTGCGGCCGCTGCCAAAGACAGCCGGTTTTGTGCGGCTCCATTTGGAAAAAGATTGCGAACATGCCGTGCGTCATGTGCAGCGTTTGCGGGTGACGTTTGATGTCCAGCAGCAGAAGGTCGCTATTTTCTGCGTGGGGCTGCTCGCGATGCCAGTCGCCCGCCAGACCGTATTCGATGCGCTCTTCACCGCTGATCAGCAGGTGGAGCGCAATGTACTCCTGATGCATCTCGGCGCGCTTCTCCGCCGCTGGCGTAGTGGTCAGCGTCATGACATCCATAAAAATGTTGTCGCCGTCGATCGGGTGATGGCCCGGCGCCAGTTCGGGCAGGTCGCATCGACGCAACTCGGTCAGGGTTGAAACCAGCGCCGGCGCGAGTCCGCGGCCGAAGCGTGGGTTAAACAGGCTGTTGTGAATCACTGTTATTCTCCATGTGAGCGAAAGTCCAAAGTGCCTGCGGTACAGGCTAAGGGGAAGTATGCCGACTTGTCACGAGGAAAACAGTTAACCCGCCTGCATTCCGGCGTTGCGGTCGGCAGGCGGGTCGGGCGATCAGGAAAGGCTTTCGAGGCGCGGTTTGGGGCGGATGGTCAGGGCGGATCCCATGGAAGCGGCGATGATGGCTGCCAGTGCCAGCCATTGCACGCCGCTCAGGTGTTCGCCGAGGAACAGCATGCCGGACAGCGCCGCCATCGCCGGTTCCAGGCTCATTAAGGTGCCGAAGGTGCGCGCCGGGATTTTGGGCAACGCAATGATCTCCAGCGAGTAAGGCAGTGCGGTGGAGAGGATCGCCACCGCCAGCGCCACCGGCAGGATATCGACATTGAACAACACACTGCCGGTTTGCCAGGCGCCGATCGGGCAGAACACCAGCGCGGCGATCAGCGAACCGAGCGCCACCGTGCCGGGGCCATGATCGCCACCGGCCTTCTGGCCGAAGATGATATAGACCGCCCAGCAGGCGCCGGCGCCGAGCGCGCAGGCGGCACCGAATGGATCGATCCCTCCTACGCCGTGGCCGAGCGGCAGCAGGAACCATAGCCCGGCGATCGCCAATGCCACCCAGAGGAAGTCGATCGGCCGCCGCGAGGAGAACATGGCCACCGCCAGCGGGCCGGTAAACTCCAGCGCTACGGCGATGCCGAGCGGCACGGTGCGCAGTGACAGGTAGAACAGGTAGTTCATCGCGCCGAGCGACAGGCCGTAGATCAGCAGCGGCAAGCGGCTGCCGGCGGCGAGGCGCATGCGCCACGGGCGGAAGATGATGAACAAAATCAGGGTGCCGATGAAAAGACGCAGCGTGGTGATGCCTTCCGCGCCCACGATCGGGAACAGGCTTTTGGCCAACGAGGCGCCGCTCTGGATAGACACCATGGCGATGATTAACAGACAGATGGGCAGCAGCGCGGAGGGCGCTCTGCCGGAAGTAGATAACGACATCCTTAACGGGCCTTTTATGCGCCGTTCCTCAGCCTTGAGAAAACGGTCGAAACGGGGATGCGAGCAGTGTAAATGAAATGCGAAAATCTGTCTGAGAAAAGCGCACATCGCGGTGAAATCCGCCGATCCTCGGATGAGACGTGGCGAATTTGTTCAAAAAGTGCGCTTTTTCTTAAGAATTATCTGGATATTAAATAGGTGATTTTTGTCACAGAAAGCCGTAGAATATGGCCGAAAATAGAGCGAAAAGAAGAAGATACACTGTTCTTGAAATCTTCTGTTACACGATATAAAGCATTAGACACTCATTTCAAGGCAGAGTTTCACGCTAATTTTTGTTATATTTTCAAAGCATGAACAAATGGATGTACTTAATAATAAAACGCGTTTGAGGTGGTTATGAAAAAAATTGCATGTCTTTCCGCAGTAGCAGCTTGCGTATTAGCAGTTAGCGCAGGTACCGCATTCGCTGGTCAGAGCACCGTATCCGCTGGCTATGCGCAGGGTGATTTCCAAGGCGTTGCTAACAAAGCCGACGGTTTCAACCTGAAATACCGTTACGAGTTCGACAACAACCCACTGGGCGTAATCGGTTCCTTTACCCACCTGGAAAAGGACGGTTCTCAGGACGGTTTCTACAACAAAGCTCAGTACAACTCTATCTCTGCCGGTCCAGCATACCGCATCAATGACTGGGCGAGCATCTATGGTCTGGTTGGTCTGGGTTACGGTAAATTCACTACCAACGCTCAGAACGGTACTTCTCGTCACGACACCGCTGACTACGGCTTCACCTACGGTGCCGGTCTGCAGTTCAACCCAATCGAGAACGTTGCCCTGGATGTCGGTTACGAGCAGAACCGCATTCGTAGCGTTGACGTTGGCACCTGGAACGTTGGCGTAGGCTACCGCTTCTAAGTGTGTTCGTGCCTGCGGGCATGAACCTGCGGCAGCTTTTGCCGCACCGATAAAAAATCCGCCTTCGGGCGGATTTTTTTTATCTGTTATCGGCTGCCGCGCCCCGTCGGCTGTTTCGAAAAGCGTGCGCTGCGGGCATCGCGCTCATAGCCTTGTGGCTCAGTCAGTAGCCCGTACAGCTCGGGGCGGCGTCCGTAAATCCAGCGGCGACCGGTGCTGAGCGGGATCAGCGTCAGATCGAGCTCGGCGCTGACCATCCGATCTTCCGCCGCCCAGGTCTCCGCCACGATGCGGCCGTAAGGATCGAGGATCATCGCGTTGCCGGTGCGTATCTCATCGTCATCGCGGCCCACGCCGTTGCTGAACAGCAAGAACAGCCCGTTGTCGTGAGCGCGCGACGGCAGCCAGCGCATCAGCCAGCCGCGGCCGTGTTCGCCGCGAAAGGCGGCTTCTATTGCCTGCGGATCTTCCGCGCGCCGTTGCCACAGCGCCTGTGGGATCGGCTTCATGCCGTGCGGGCTGCGCGAATGGGTGCCGCCGGTCTGGTGCGGGGCGATCAGCACGTCTGCGCCCAGCAGCGCCGTCGCGCGCACATTCTCCACCAGATTGTTGTCCCAGCAGATCAAGACGCCCACGCGCACGCCCCAGGGGGTGTCGAACACCGTATACCGGTCGCCGCTGGCGATAGCCGGGTGCTCGAAGGCATGCAGTTTGCGGTGCACATGCAGTTCGCCGTCCGGCAGACAAACGGCATAGGCGTTGTAGCAGCGGTCGTCGTCGCCCAGCTCGATCAGCCCGACGCCGATCGCCATGTTGTAACGCTCCGCCAGCGGGCGAATGCGCGCCAGCGAAGGGCTGCTTACGATCGGTTCCGCCAGCGCCCGCACTTCGGCGTCGGACAGATGGCGCACGTGCCAATAGCCGGTGACGCACATTTCCGGGAAGGCCAGCAGCTGTATCTGTTGCTCGGCCGCCTCCGTGATAAAGCGTTCCATGGTCGACAGGTTGTAATTCTTGTCATTGGCGCGATGCTGGAATTGCACTGTGGCGGCGCGTAATGAAGGGGTCATGGTCTCTCTCCGGTTGGGGTCTGCGTTGATTACAGCAGGTGGATTGATTACTGTATAATCAATTAAATTCCTTATTCGATAACCTGATGGAATGGATATAAAACAACTGCGCGCCCTGGTGGCGCTGGCCGAACAGGGCAACTATCGGCAGGCGGCAAACCTGCTGTGCATCAGCCAACCGGCGCTGAGCAAACAGATTCAGGCGCTGGAAACCCAGCTCGGCGTTCGGCTGTTCGAACGTGGCAGACAGGGGGCGGTGCTCACCGCCGGTGGGCAGCGGTTGTACCCGGAGGCGCAGGCGCTGGTGGAACAGTACCAGCAGTTTCAGCGGCGCGCCCGGCGGGTGGCGCTCGGGGAAGCGGGGCGGCTGGCGCTGGGATTTGGCCTCTCCAGCTTTCATCTGGCGCCGCAGTTGGTGGCGGCCTTTCGCCAGCGGTTTCCTGAGGTAGCGATTGGCCTCGAAGACATGCCGTCGGAGCGGCAGTATCAGCTGTTGTTGCAGGGAGAGTTGCAGGCGGGGTTCGTGCGCTTACCTGTCAATACGCCGCTGTGCGGCGCGGCGTTGTTGAGCGATAGGTTGGTGCTGGCTGCGCCGGGCGCGCTGGCGCTGTGCGCCGACGACCTGATGGCGCGTTTCAATCAGCTGCCGCTGCTGCAGCTGACGCCGAAACGCGGGCGCGGGCTGAGCGATCAGTCGCTGCGGTTTATCGCCGCTCACCGGTTGACGCCGAACGTGGTGCAGCAGGCCGGCGATATCCAGACGCTGTTGGCGCTGGTCGCCGCCGGCGTCGGCGTCGCGCTGCTGCCGCACAGCATCACGCATATCGCGCCGGCCGGCATCGACATTTTACCGCTGAGCGGCGAGGAGACGGAGTGGCAGGTTGGTATCGCCTGGGATCCGCAGCGCGTGGACGCGCTGCGGGACAACTTCATTCAGACAGCGTTGGCGATGCAACGCGCTTAGGCATTCAAAGCGGGCAATGCATCACGACGATTGGACTCTGGTGGTACTCGCTGCGGTGGCTTTCGCTGAAACCGACCTTTTTCGCCAGCGCCAGCGAGGCCTGGTTTTCCGGCGAGATGATGCAGACGGTTTGCTCGCCCGGCAGGTGCGTCTTACCCCAGGCCAGCGCCGCCCGCAGCGCCTCGGTGGCGTAGCCTTTGCCGTGCGCCGAGCTCACCAGCGTCCAGCCCATTTCCGGCGCGTCGAGCGCCGGCGTGATGTCGCGCAGGAAGTTGGAGAAGCCGATGCTGCCGAGATACTCACCGCTCTGTTTGTCACGCACCGCCCAATACCCATACCCCAACAGCGCCCAGTGGCCGACGTAACGCATCAGGCGCCCCCAGGAGTCTTCCCGGTCGCGCGGCGTGCCGCCGATAAAGCGTACTACCAGCGGATCGGCCCACAATGCGGCCAGCGACTCGAAGTCGTCCAGCGTGTGTGCGTCCAGCCGCAGGCGTTCGGTGACAAGCGTTGGCGCGGTGTTGAATACGGTCATGTTGCTGCTCCTGCACAGGGTGAAAGGCGATGAAAAACAACGGCGTTCAGTATGCCAGAGAAATCACACCGCCAGCCACAACAGCCGGGTCAACAGAAAGCCGCTCAAGACCGAGCAGGGTGGTCAGCTTCGTCCAGGTTTCGAGGCTAGCCGCCGCCGCACAAGAGGCAATCGAGTAAGCGGGGATTGCATTGCTGACGGCGGGAGAAGAAGAATAAGAACGAACCGGAATTAGGATGAAAGTTCGGTATCGATGCCACGTGCGGGCGCTTCACTGGCTTCAACGCCACCGCGTTCATGCCATTCGCGGCGCCTTTGTTCCCACCACTCTTCGTGGAAGGCTTGCATCTCTTTCAGGCGCTTTTCCTTAACGTGCTGCTGGTCAGTATGAGAGGTTATGGGGGCTACGCGGGATTTCGATGACATAGAGGCCGTCCTTTATAAACTCTATTTTGTATAAATAATGCCCTGTATGGGCGTATTTTTTCAACAAAAAATCATAAATTTTAGCTAGTGCTGGCCTTAACGGTGCACTGAAGATGATCCTGGCCTGATACTGATAGGCAAACTTGAGAAGGGTTTCCCCGATGCCAACTACGAATAAGCGTTCGCGTTGGAGAAGGGTATAATGCATTGCGGTATAGGTATCGAAAGCTGAGCGCCGGTGCCTGTTTGCGTCGCTCAACGCCTTAACATCATAAAACTCCAAAGAGAAAGCATTATTGAGGAGAGCCGTGTCCACATACACAGGGGAAAACCAATGATGCATGTTTTGCCCAATTTTCTTGAAATCCAAATGATAGACGGCCGTTTTACCATCACCTTTTCTTACTGCAATCTGATACCTGTATGTGTCTGCTATCCCTGTGTGTGACGCCCTCACATCAATCTCCATGATAAAATCCTTTTTACTATTATTTTTCCTATAGTTATCCCCTTTGTGACGAACAGATTATTAACCGCGGTGGAGAAGATCCTCCAGCCGCCGATGAGGCTTATGCGCAGCGCTGCGCAAAACTAAATGCCGCTGAACCAGTTGTAGCCCTGATCCTCCCAATACCCGCCCGGATTGACGTCGCTGACGAAGATCGCGGCGATATGCTTGGCGTTTTTGAACCCCAGCTTGGTCGGTACACGTAGCCGTAGTGGATAACCGTAGTCCGCCGGCAGCGCCTTGCCGCCGAAATCCAGCGCCAGGATGGTCTGCGGGTGCAGCGCGGTGGCCATGTCGAGGCTGGAGTAGTAACGATCGGCGCATTTGAAACCGACGTAGCCGGCGTTCAGATCCGCGCCGACGTGCTGCAGAAAGGTGCGCAGCGGCACGCCGCCCCATTGGCCGATGGCGCTCCAGCCCTCAATGCAGATCAGGCGAGTGATCTGGCTTTGCTGCGGCAGCCGCTGCAGCTGTTCCAGCGTCCAGGGCGCTTTTTTCTCCACTTTCCCCGCGACCTCAAGCCGATAGCCGGCGAGATCGATCTCGGGAACGTTGTATTCCGGGTAAAACGCGTTGAAGGGGAAAGGGTGGGTAATCTGATCGGGCCGGTAAGTTTGCGCCAGCCGCTGGCCGCTGAACAGCCAGGCCTGCACCCGGTCGTTCCAGCGCGACATGGCCCACAGCACCTTATCCACCCGATCGCCGTCTTGCAGGTTGCAACCGGTGAGCATGGCGATGCCGCCCAGCGTCAGGCCAGAACGCAGCATCAGGCGGCGCTGCAGATTGACCAGCTGCTTTTTTTGGTCCGGTTCCAGCGTCGGCGCGGTTGCCCGCTGTTTTTTCTCATTCATGTTTGCCACCCGTTATCATCGCCCACAGCGTTTTGGGTACGACTATCACCATAAAGACGTGGATCGCCACAAACAGGCCAATGCCGGCCATGGCGAAGAAATGCACGTAGCGCGCGAAATCAAAGCCGCCAAACAGGGCGACCAATCCCTGCAGCTGAACCGGCTTCCAAATCGCCAGGCCGGACAGCACCAGTAATAGCCCCAGCGCCAGTACGCCGAGGTACATCAGCTTCTGAATGGCGTTGTAGTGGCCATGCCGGTGGCGCAGGCGCAGCGTCAAGGCCAGCCAGATATCCTGCCGCAGCGCGCCGACGCGCAGCGGCAACAGATCGCGGCGAAAATGGCCGCTGAACAGGCTCCACAGCAGATAGCAGACGGCGTTGAGCGCCAATAGCCACATCACCGCCAAATGCCAACCAATCGCGCCGCCCAGCCAACCGCCCAGCGTCATCTGCGGCGGAAAGCGGAAATCGAACAGCGGCGAGGCGTTGTAGATTTCCCAACCGCTCATGAACATGCACACCATGGCGAACAGGTTGATCCAATGAGTGATTCGAACCGGCCAGCGATGCACCGGCCGCGACGCGTTGGTCTTCATGGCTTCCCTCCGTTACATCGGCGGCACGGTGCCGTCTTTGCCGGCGGAAATGCGGGTGGCGATGCGCTCGCCCTTATCGTTGACGGTGGAGAACAGCACGATGTGCACGCCCGGCTTCAGCAGGCTCAAATCGCCCGGATCCAGCGTTACGATCGGCACGTCTTCCGGCACGACGACGGTTTTCTGCTGGTTGCCGTAGGTGACGGTCAGGGTGCGGCCGTTGGATTTCACCAGTTTGCCGACGGTGCCGTTGGTCATGGTGTCCACTTTGCCATCGGCGGATTCCCAGGCCGAATGTCCTTCGCCGGTGCCGCGCAGGCTGGCGGCGAACACGTGCACTTCCAACGCTTTGAGCGTGCCGTCCGGCTGCGGCACGGCGGCGGTGCCGATAAAGCTGTCCGGTTTGATGTCGTCCAGCGTGGCTTTGGAAACGCTGAGCACTTTGGTCTGATCGTTCAGCTTGACGCTGAGTGTCTCGCCCTTGCGGTCGGTCAGTTGCAGATTGCCGTCGGCAACCTGGCTGATGGTGCCACGCAGCGGCGCGATAACCTTGCCCGGCGTTTGGGCGGCGGCCAAGCCGCTGGACAGCAGTAACGTGGACAACAGTAAACCGGCTATACGATGACGGGTAATCATAACGTTCTCCTGAAATGAGTTTGCCGGTTAAGCATGGTTGAGCGATGGGGTCAGCGCCATGGCCGTTTGATGACATTAATGTCATCAAGTTTGTCCGCCGAAACTGCTAGTATTTTTTGCAGACGTAACGAGGTGGTGAGCATGCGAATACTGGTAGTTGAAGACGATATCGGCACAGGGGATTACCTGAAGAAAGGGCTGGGTGAGGCGGGGTACGGCGTCGATTTGGCGCGCACCGGCACCGACGGATTGTTTCGCGCATTGGAGCAGGACTACGATGCGATCGTGCTCGATGTAATGCTGCCGGGGCTGGATGGTTGGCAGATTATCGAGGTGCTGCGCAAGAAAAGCGACGTGCCGATTCTGTTTCTCACCGCCCGCGATGGCGTACAGGATCGCATTCACGGTCTGGAGCTGGGCGCGGACGACTATCTTATCAAGCCGTTCTCGTTCACCGAGCTGGTACTGCGTTTGCGCACCTTGCTGCGCCGCGGGCCGGCGCGCGAAGCCGATCATTACGCTATCGCCGATCTGCAGCTGGACGTGCTGCGCCGCCGGGCGGTGCGCCAGGATCAGGTGATCCCGTTGACCAACAAGGAGTTCATGCTGCTGCACCTGCTGGTGCGGCGCGAGGGCGAAGTGCTGTCGCGCACGCAGATCGCCTCTCAGGTGTGGGACATGAATTTTGACAGCGACACCAATGTGGTTGACGTGGCGATCAAACGCCTGCGCGCCAAAATCGACCGGCCGTTCGACGTCAAGCTGATCCACAGCGTGCGCGGTATCGGCTATGTCTGCGAGCCACGCTCGTGAGCGGGCGCACGTCACGTCGGCCGGTGTCGCTGACGCTGCGCACCGCCACGCTGTTCGCGCTGGTGGCCGCGTTGGTGGTGAGCGGGACAGGCGGGTATCTGTTTAGCGCCATGCGCCAGGAAATGACGCTGCGCAGCGATCTGCAGGTGACCGGGCGCGTAGAGTATTTCCGTCATTTGCTGGGGCAGCGCTTTCCTTTGGCGCGCCTGACCGCCAATAACGGCCTGTTCGAAAACATGCTGGGCAATGAACAGGACGTGCTGATTTTCCAAATCCCGGGGCAAAAACCGCTCATCAACGTAAACCCCGCCAGGGTGGTCCTGCCGCCGATCGCGCCGACGCCGCCTGAACAGGCGCAGACGCTCGCCGCCGTGCGCGGCGGGGAAACGGCGCAGGGGGTACCGCTGCGCGCCGCTTCGGCGATGGTCCGATTGGAAGACGGCAGCCTGTTGCAGATCTCCGCCGCGCACGTGATGGTCAACGAACAGAAGATGCTGGCGCGTTACCTGTGGCGCATCGTCGCGGCGGTCGCGGTGGCTTTCCTGCTGATTGCGCTCCTGGGGTATGGGGTCATGCGCAGGGGATTGAAGCCGTTATGGCGCATGGCGGCGCAGGCGGCGCAGATTGCGCCCAATACGCTGTCGAAACGCCTCAGCGAGCAGGGGGCGCCGAAGGAGTTGCAGCAGCTGACCCGTTCGTTCAATGCGATGCTTGATCGGTTGAATGAAGGCTATCAGCGGCTGACGCAATTTTCCGCCGATCTGGCCCATGAGATCCGCACGCCGGTAGGGGCGTTGATGGGCCAGTGCCAGGTGGCGCTTTACCAGCCCCGCAGCGTGGAGGAGTACGAAACCCTGCTGTCGAACAATATGGATGAGCTGGAGCGCATTTCCCGCATGGTGGAAAATATCCTGTTTCTGGCGCGCGCCGGCGAAGCGCAGTCTGCGCTGAATTACAGCCGTCTGGATGTGGCGCTGGAGCTGCGGCGGGTGGCGGATTACTTCGAAGGGCTGGCGGAAGAACGCGGCATCGCGCTGAGCTGCGAAGGGGAAGGCGTGCTGAAGGCGGACGCCATGCTGTTCCAGCGGGCGCTGAGCAACCTGGTGGCCAACGCGGTACGTTATGCCGACGAAAACAGCCTGATCGTCCTGCGGGCTGAACGGCGTGCCGATGCCTGGTGGGTGCAGGTCATCAATCAGGGGCCGCCGATCGCGCCGGCACAGCTGGAAAAGCTGTTCGATCGCTTCTATCGTGCCGATCCCGCACGCAGCGCCGGCAATCACGCCAGTGGGTTGGGGTTGTCTATCGTGCGCGCCATCATGACGCTGCACGGGGGAGAGGCGTGCGCGCAGTGTTCTGATGGCCGGGATTCTGCCAGTTTGACCTTTAGCCTGGTTTTCCCTTCATCAGTTCAATGAGCTGCAGCGAATGTTTTCGCCTACTGCGGATCATGCGATAGGCGTCATTCGTAAGTTTTTCCTTTCATTACTATTTCCCATCGCCTTAGCTGAACCTAAAATTTAACATTTACGTCGCGGCAAGCGCATTAATTCATCAGGATAATGCGGATGGCCTGCGGTCTGTGATTATGCTCAACATTCACTTGTTATTATTTTTTTATTAAAATTTAGTTCCCTAGTCCTTTTTTGAGATGTTTTTCCTTAAAATGGATAATCCGCGATACAAAAAACTAACTTTATGGTTTTTGGCGCGTCAATATATCAATGGGTGTGGTGATTGGTTAACCTTTGGTTATGGTTTGCAAGAAAAATCCTATATAAACGATGGTGAGGTGAAAAAGCGTATTTCGTGGCGTTAATTGAGTGGTTTTTCTTGCCTGTGCTTGGGTATTTTCGCGAATTACCTGATTAAATATTTATTTAATATTTCATTAACATTTGACGCCAAACTATAAATGATCGCTATAGTGAAAACATGTGAATAAAATGAAATATAGATTTAATGACCATATTCTCTTTGACGCAGACACCAGAACCCTTAGCCCAACAGATTTTTCTGACGATCCCATATCCATATCCAGTCCTTCCAAACGGTTGTTGTTGCTGTTGATTGCCCACCATGGCGAGGCCGTAGGGCGTGAACTGATATTCAAGAAGGTCTGGGACGATTACGGCATGGTGTCTAGCAATAATAATCTTAATCAGTGCGTCAGCAAATTGCGTCGGGTGATTAAAAACCTTGGCGTCGAGGATGAGGTTATTGTTACGGTCCCTAAAGTGGGTTTTATGTTGCGTGATGAGATTACCATCGAGTCTTATGAGGACGCGGAAGATATTCACGACGCGGAGCCTGCCGCGGCTGTGCCGGGAACTACGCCCGAAGCGGCAACCAATCCGCCGTCCGAAACCGCCATCAATAGGGCCACTTCTCATCTTGGTTATTCCCGCCGCGGGTGGCTGATGTTCAGCGCGATGGTTCTGGGGGGGATCCTCATGGCTATTGCTGTCACGGCCTATTTCAGCGGCTCGGGGGCCCGGCAGGAGAGCTACCTGGGAAAGTCGGGCAACTGTAAGGTTTTCATGTCGTTGCCTGATGCCTCCGCGACGGTCAACGCCAGCCTGAATCGGGATATTCTGGCTTACGCCGCGCACCAAACGGGAGAGTGCAGCGGCGATGAGTTTTTGCTGGTGGTGCGCAGCAATCAGGTTAGGGCTTACATTTCCGGCATTTCCCGCTTATTCCTGCTGCGCTGCAAGATCTTGCGTGAACATAAAATGGAGATCTGTTCAGGTTTGGAAAGCGACAATGCCGAGTTTATTAATTGACCATTGATAGCCGCTGCCCAACACGATTGAAGGACGATGGATATGACAAAAATATTACAGTGTTGAAATAGAACGTTCGACTTTCATTGGGCGGGTTGCCGTGTGGCGTTTACGAGAGGTATTTCCCTTTCTCTACCGCTTTCTACCTCATTATGGTGATTATGTATGGTTAAAGCCGATTTCGGTGATGCGCTGCTATTTTTTGAACCCAGCTATTTAGTGAGAAGAGGAATGGAAGCATTTCTCGTTACCCAATCAAGTGACAGCTATTTTATCGATACCTTGAGGGAGCTGGAGGGGGCATTGAAAGAGGGAAAGCCTCGCGCGCTTATTATGGAGTTATATCATCAGAGCGAATATTTGTATGATGTATTACGATTCGTTCTGACGGCAAAAAATGTCTGGCCGGAAATTCCCTTGGTGATTTTCACCACGGTAGAACATCCCGGCATATTAGCGTTGTTGGCGGCGGATGCGCGCATAGCTATCGTGGCTAAGGAGGACCCTTTGCATTGCCTGAGTGACGCCATTGCGGCTGCGGGCAAGTTCTCTGGCTATCGTTCCCCGCATATTCGCGCCCGGCTGGTGCACTCTACAGCCGCATTATCTGACGGTGAATGGCGAGTTTTGGCCATGATGGTTGCCGGCGCATCTCCACGAAGCATCGCCACCGTGACTCGCCGAAGCTACAAAACCATAAGCTCCCATAAACTGAATATTATGCGAAAACTGGGCCTCAATCAGGCCGGCTTTATGCGGCTTATCCTTACTCTGAGAACCCGATACCCTTCCTGACACGTGACGAGAAGCCCCCCTTTTCTCTACAGCGGCCGATCTTGATTGGCTGCTGCCTCCCTGCGTAAATCCAATCAATCCCCCCTCAGCGAACAACGCCGGCGCTGAAATTTTGCACCGACATGGGAAGGGCGAACAGAGCATATTTGTGGTTAAACAATCACCGCCTTGCAGGGGATAAACCACAATGTGATTGTGCTTTCATTAAAGGCTTAACCCGCTTTTTAATGTGATTGGTGGGGGGTTAAAACATTAATGTCGGGATTTAAATCTAAATATTTGAACTTTAGTAGTTAATGATTCTTTTTTGATCGGTCGGGGATATTCTTGTGGCGTCAAGCAGACTGGCTAAACGCAGTGATGCAAACGGCTGGCTGAGAATGGACGAAAGAAAGAAAACATATTCAACATTGAAGGGAGTTATACCATGAAGAAAATGACACTGGCTCTGGCGATCGTTTCCGCCTTTGCAGCGGTCAGCACTGCTCAAGCCGCCGACGTTACCGCTCAGGCGCTGGCAACCTGGTCTGCGACCGCCAAGAAAGACACCACCAGCAAACTGGTTGTGACGCCGATTGGCAGCCTGGCCTTCAACTATGCAGAAGGCATTAAGGGTTTCAACAGCCAGAAAGGCCTGTTTGACGTCACCGTGGAAGGCGATACCACGGCCACCGCTTTCAAACTGACCTCAAAACTGGTCTCCAATACGCTGACTCAGCTGGATACTTCCGGTTCTACGCTGGAAGTCGGGGTGAACTATAACGGTGCGGTGGTCGGGAAAACGGCTGAAACCACCATGATCGATACCACCGCCGGCATTTTGGGCGGCAATCTGAGCGCCCTGTCCAACGCCTACAACCAGGCCGGCCGCACCAGCGCGCAGGATCAGTTCACCTTCAGCATCATCGGCGCGACGTCAAACGGCACCACCGCCGTCACGGATTTCAGCACGCTGCCGGAAGGTATCTGGAGCGGCGACGTCAGCGTCGAGTTCAACGCGACCTGGACTTCCTAATCCCTCCGAACGATCTGCATCTGGCAGGGGGGAGACCTCCTGCTATTTATCGCTCATCAACGCCAGTGGAATACCGCAATGACACGCTTTTCTCTCGCCGTCACTCTGATGTTAATGCTGCTGCGGCCGGCTTTGGCTCTCGATGTGGGTGAGATCAGCTCCTTCATGCCTGGCGGCAGCGCGCGCCTGAGCAAGGAAATCAAAAACACCACCGACAGCGGCCGGCTGGTGAACATCAAGATCGAACGCATTTCCAGTCCCCTGGCCTCCGGTACGGTGATCCCGATGAGCAGCCGGGATGAAATGCTGCTGTCGCCCGCCAGCCTGATCTTGCCGGCCAACGCCAGCGATGTGATCCGCTTTTACTACAAGGGGCCGAATGATGCCCAGGAGCGTTACTACCGCATCGTTTGGTTCGATCAGGCGCTGAGCGAGGCGGGGCAAAACTCCGCTCGGCGTAATGCCGTGGCCACCACGTCGGCGCGCATCGGCACCATTTTGGTGGTGGCGCCTCGGCAGGATCGCTTCGCCTATCAGTTCGCCAACGGACGGATCAAAAACACCGGCAACGCCACGTTCAAAGTGGTGGCCTACGGCAATTGCAGGAAAAAGCAAGACGGCAGCGACTGCAAGGAAAACTATTTCGTGATGCCGGGGAAGGATCGCGCCTTCAGCAAGGTTGACGTCAACGATAAAAAAGGACGCGTCGCGCTGTGGCACGGCGAACAGTTTATCCCGGTGAAGTGATGCGCGCGTTATCCACGATGGATGCAAAACAATCACGCAAGGAGTGGCATGTGAACGCTGTGCTGTTGAGAACGCTTTTGGCTGCCGGTGCGCTGGCGCTCCCGACGCTGTTGCCTGGCCGTATGGCGATGGCGGCCGGTTTGACGCAGATTAACGGCGTGCTGATCCCGCACACTTTCAGCCTGGCGTTGCGCGAGGGGATGAGTATTCCGCTGTTGTTGCATTATGAAAAGAGCGATGGCGTCAAAGACGACAGCCGCATCGGCCATGCCTTTCTCTACCTGGATCAGGACAGGCTAAAGATTCGTCGGGTGACGCTGGAGGATAACGACGACGGCGCCCGGCTGACGGCGGCGATTGCCGGCCAGCTGCAGGCTTTGCAGGATGCGCCATTCGATCGGCAGCAGCATATCCGGGTCGCGGACGACGCCTGGCTGGCGCTGGATTTCCGGCAGCTCAACCTGCAGCTGGTGGTGAAGGAATCCGCGTTGGGGACGGTGCTGCGCGCTCGTTCCAGCGACATCGGCGCGTCCAGCGTGGATGCCGTGAGCAGCACGCTGGATTATAACCTCGGGGTCTACGATAACCGGGTCCGCGCCAGCGAAGGCAACACCTCCAGTTATTTATCGCTCAACAGCGTCACGGCGTTGCGTGAACACCACGTGGAGTTGAACGGCTCCATCTACGGTATCGGCAGCGGCGATGAAAACGCCACGCTGTACAAAGCGATGTACGAGCGTGATTTCGCCGGTCGCCGTTTCGCCGCCGGCATGTTGGACAGCTGGAATCTGCAGTCGCTGGGGCCGGTCACCACCATCAACTCGAGCAAGATTTATGGTCTGTCCTACGGCAACCGCGCCAACTCGACGGTATTCGATAATTCCCAATCGCTGACGCCGATCGTGGTTTTTTTCCCCTCGGCCGGCGAGGTGCATCTGTCGCGCGACGGGCGGCTGCTCAGCGTACAAAACTTCACGATGGGCAACCATGAAGTGGATACCGGCAGTTTGCCCTACGGCATCTATGACGTAGAGGTGGAGGTCGTGGTCAACGGCAAAGTGGTCGATAAACGCATGCAGCGAGTGAATAAACTGTTCAGCCCTAATCGCGGCGCCAATGCGCCGCTGGCCTGGCAATTCTGGGGCGGGATGCTGCGCATGGACGACTGGCGAGGTGAACGGGAACGTCACCGCCCGGCAAAGGACTCTTATTTGCTTGGCGCTTCGGCTACCGGCAATCTGCAAACGCTTAATTGGGCGCTGTCGGGGTATTCGTTTGACGGCAACGCCGTCGGCGAGAGCCGCGTCAGCCTGCCGGTGACCGAGTCGATTCAGATCAACCTGCAAAATATGGCGGCCTCCGATCGCTCCTGGAGCCTGGTCAATAGCGTCAGCGCCGCGTTGCCCGGCGGCTTCAGCAGCGTATGGATCAATCAGGAGAAAACGCAGATTGGCGATCGTCTGTTGCAAAATGACGCCTATAACCGCGCCGTTGGCGGCAGCCTTAATCTGGGGGCGCTGTGGTCTCCGCTGGGCACCCTGAGCGCCAGCTACAACGACGATAAGAAGAACGACAGTCACTATTACAACGCCGATTATTACCAAAATATTTTTACCGGCCGCTTCGGCACGCTGGGCGTACGTGCGGGCGTGCAACGCTACAACAACGGCAGCAGCAACGCCAATACCGGCAAGTACATCGCGCTCGATTTTTCACTGCCGATGGGCAACTGGCTCAGCGCCGGCGTTTCCAACCAGAACGGCTACACCACCGCCAACCTGGCGGCACGCAAGGACATCAAGGACGGGCCGATCCGTACCCTGGGCGCCAACCTGTCGCGGGCGATTTCCGGTGATACCCGCGGCGACAACCGCTTCAACGGTGGCGGCTATGCGCGCTTCGACACCAAGTATTCGGCCGGCACGCTCAACGTCAGCAGCTCCGCCGACGGCTACGTTAACAGCAGCCTGACCGCGAGCGGCAGCGTGGGCTGGCAAGGGCGTGATATCGCCATCAGTGGCCGCAACGAAGGCAACGCCGGGATCATCTTCAATACCGGCATTGAAAACGACGGCCTGCTGACCGCACGTGTTGACGGCCGGATGGTGAAGCTGAGCGGCAATAAGAATTACCTGCCTTTGTCGCCTTACGGTCAGTACGACGTTGAGCTGATGAACAACAAAAACTCGGCGGAGAGCTTCGACATCGTCACCAAGCGCAAGAGCAAGCTCACCCTGTATCCGGGCAACGTGGCGGTGATCTCGCCGGAGATAAAACAGATGGTGACGGTGTTCGGCCGCATCAAAGCGGAGGACGGCACGCTGCTGGCCAACGCCTATATCAAGAACCATATCGGCCGCACTCGCACCGATGAGAAAGGCGAATTTATCATGGACGTCGACAAGAAATTCCCGGTTATCGATTTTACCCACAGCGGCAATCAGACATGCGAAGTGGATTTGGATCTCAGCAAGGCGCAAGGCGCCGTGTGGGTCGGCGACGTGATCTGCACCGGGCTGAAAACCTATGCGGGCAATATGTCATCCGGGGAGTCTGATCATGAGAGCTAACGTTGCGCTGTTGTTGTTGGCGCTGGTCGCCCCCGCGCTGCAGGCGGCGGTCAGCCAGACCAACTGGCCGGATGCGGCGGCCATGAAATTTGTCTTCGTGGAGAACAACGCCGACGACAACTTTTTCGTCACGCCGGCCGGCGGGCTGGATCCGCGTATGACCGGCGCCAATAAGTGGACCGGGCTGAAATACGGCGGTTCCGGCACTGTCTATCAGCAAAGCCTGGGGTACGTGGATAATGGTTACAACACGGGGCTGAATGCCAACTGGCGCTATGACATGTGGCTGGAAAATGCGCCGATAAAGAATCCGTTCCTCGGCTTGCGCTGCATCAACTGGTATGCCGGTTGCAATATGGATACCAGCTTGATTCTGCCGCAGACCACCGACGAAAAGGGATTTTACGGCGCCGTGGTCACGCCCGGCGGCGCAAAATGGATGCACGGCATGATGTCGCCGAGCTTCTATCAATATCTGAAGCAGATGGCGGCGGGCGAAGCTTTCAGCATGCAGATCAACGGCTGCCAAACGTCGGTGGCTTACGACGCCGCGGCCGGCGGCCGCTGTCGGGATCAGGCCAGCGGCAGCTGGTACAAGCGCACCGTCACGCACAGCAAGGCGGCCCACCTGCGCTTTATCAATACCAATGCCGTATCGGAGGTGTTCGTCAACAGCGATGGGGTGCCGATCATCGGCGAGGGCAATGCCGATTGCAAGAACCAGACCATCGGCGCCCGCTCAGGCATCATGTGCAAGATGGTCAGCTACGATTTGCAGACCGACGGCAGCGTCAGCAATACCTCGATTCATATTTTCCCGGCGATTAACCATGCGGCGCTGTCCTCTGCGGTGAACGCCGCCGATCTGCAGTTCAGTCTGAACGGCAACACCTGGAAAAACACGTCGGGCACCGGCAGCTACTATACGTTTAACGAGTTGAAGAGCAGCAACGCGGTCTATGTGTTCTTCTCCAGTAACTTCTTCAAACAGATGGTCGCGCTGGGGATTTCCGACAGCGGCACCCGCGATCTGATCAATTTCCGTTTTCAGAACACCACCTCGCCGGAGTCGGGATGGTATGAGTTTTCCACTTCAAACCAGCTGATTATCAAGCCGCGTGATTTCAGCATCAGCATTATTTCCGATGATTACGACAACAGCCCACACCGTGAAGGCTATGTCGGCCCGGCGGAGCCGGCGCTGGAGTTCGGCTACTTCGTGACCACCAGCGGCAAAACCGCCGCCGATCAGGTGAGGGTGATGGCGACCGGGCCGACTCAGGCGATCAACGGGGTGAACTATTGCCTCTTTTCTTCTGCGGATGACAGTACCCGGGTGCCGTTCCCCGCCACCCTCGGCATCACCACCAGCACCAACGGCCAGCAGAGCTTCGCCGCCGGCTGCGATGGCCAGTGGCACGACATGACCAATGCGCTCTGGAGCAGCACCCCGTGGAATGATATCTCCGGTGAAGTGGGGGTGCTGAACAAGACCCGCGTGACCTTTAGCATTCCGATGAACAACCCGATCTCGCTAAGAACCGTCGACGGCAACGGTTGGTATGGCGACGTCAGCGCCGCCGGTGAAATTCATGTCGAAGCCACCTGGCGCAACATCAATTGAGGGCAGGGCGTGAAACTTGTGCTGATAGGGTTGCTGTGTTTGTCCTTCCCCTTTACCGCCGCCGCGATCAATGTCGGTACCCTGACGTTTGCCATGGATCAGGATCGCTCATTCACCGCCAAGCGGGTGTTGAATAACAACCGCAGCGCGCGCCTGTATCAGGTGAGCATTCGCGCCATCGATCGGCCGGGAGAGCGCGAGGTGCGCAGCCGGCCGGCGGACGGCGAGCTGCTGTTCGCGCCGCGTCAGCTGACGCTGCAGGCCGGGCAGGCGGAGTACTATAAGTTTTTCTACCGCGGGCCGCAGGATAATCGCGAGCGTTATTACCGGGTGTCATTTCGCGAAGTGCCGACCCGATTGTTCGAGCCGGGGCCGCGTCGGGGCGCCGGCGTCAACCTGGAGCCGATCGTGGTGATGGACACCATTCTGGTGGTGCGCCCGCGTCAGGTAAACTTTGCCTATCGGCTCGATACCCAGCGCGGTACGCTCACCAACACCGGCAACACCTACTTCAAGTTCCTGCTCAAGCCGGGCTGCAACAGCACGGATGAAGAGGGCGTCACCGAATACCTGCGCCCCGGCGATACGCTGACCCATGCCGGTATTCGGCTGAAGGGGCAGAAATTCATTATTTATAACGACAAATTTATCAGCGTCGATCGCAGCTGCCTCGATTAACGCGGCGGAATGGCAAAGCGGAAGCAGGCGCCGCTTTGCGCTTGTTCGATCAGCTGAATATCGCTGTCGTGCAACTGCAGAATGCGCCGCACGATCATCAGGCCCAGTCCGCCGGAAGGGCGCCGGGCGCCGCTCAGAACAGACGGGCGCACGAACAGATCGGCGCGCAGCGTCTGCGGAATGCCGGGGCCGTTGTCGCTGACCTGCACCATTACCTGGTCTTCCTGCCGCCACAGCCGCACGCCGATGTCGCCGCCGGGCGGCGTATGGCGAATGGCGTTGTCCAGCAGGTTGGTCAGCACCCGCTCAATCATGCTGAGATCGGCGAACACCGGCGGAATGCCCGGAGCGATGTCGGCGTGCAGCCTCTGGTTGCGCGCCTCCGCCGCCAGCTCGAACTTTTGGAATACGTCCTGCAACAGTTCGCTGAGGGAGAAGGGCTCTTTCTGCGGCTTCACCACGCCGTACTCCAGCCGTGCCAGCTCGAACAGCTCCTGCGCCAGCTTGCCCACCTTGCGGCTCTGCGCCAGCGCGATCTCCAGATAGCGCCGCCGATCGGCTTCGCTCAGGGTGGCGGCCTTGACCGACAGCGTCTCCAGATAGCCGTGCAGCGAGGTGAGCGGGGTGCGCAGATCGTGCGAGACATTGGCGATGAACTCACGCCGCAGCCGATCCTGCTGTGCCAGCGTTTGCCATTGTTCGGCAAGGCGCTGCGCCATGCGGTGGAAGGCCTGCTGAAGCTGGCTGACTTCGTCGCGCCCGGCCCGTACCGCCGGCAGCGCCGCGTAGGCCTGCACCGCTTCGATGCCGCCGCTGTCCAGCGCATTGACCTGCCGGGTCAGGCGACGGATCGGGCGCGTCACCCAATAAAACGCGAAACCGCCGGCCAGCAGGCTGAACAGCACCATCACCCCGGAGGTCCACAGGGCCATCCTGGCCGCCGAGTTGAACTGGGCGTTGCTGGCCAGCGCCGTGTACTCTTCGCCGAGCAAGACCACGTACAGATAGCCTTCGATCCGGCCATCGACCTTCAGCGGCGCGACGCTGAACACCTTGCGCCCGTCCTCGCTGCGCGGATCGTCGCCATACACCGGCATCTGCGCGCCATCGAGCAGCGCCTGCAGCGGCGGCAATGCGACCCGCTGCCGTTTCAGATGCCCGGCCGGCGCGGCGTTGCCGATAATCGCGCCCTGTTTGTCGAGCAGGTAAACCTCCACGCTGGGGTTCACCGCCATCAGCTGATCGAACAGGGTATGCACCGCCTGCGGATCCGGTCCGTTCACCCCCAGCAGCGGGTTGCTGTCGGCGATATGCTGCGCCAGGTTGCCGGACAGGCGCTGGATCACCGCCTGGCTGTACTGGGTATTGCTGCGCACCTGCATCCAGCCGGAAAAGGCGCAGCCGATGACGATCAGCAGCGCGAAGATCAGCGTGAGGCGTTGCGCTAACGTAAGGTTTTTCATGGCTCACTCTTGCGGCGCGGCCGCGAATTTATAGCCCATGCCCCACACCGTGAGGATGCGCTCGGGTTCCGCCGGGTTGCGCTCGATCTTGATGCGCAGCCGGTTGATATGGGTGTTGACGGTGTGCTCATACCCCTCGTGCTGATAGCCCCAGACCTGATTCAACAGGCTCAGGCGCGAGAATACCTGGCCCGGGTGGCGGGCGAAAAAATACAGCAGGTCGAATTCGCGCGGCGTCAGCTCGACCGGCTGCTGGTGCAGGTGCACTTCGCGGGCGATGGGGTCGATGGTCAGATCGTTGAAGCTGAGCACGCCGGCGTCCATGCGCAGGTTGCGGCTCATCGCTTCCTGGCGGCGAAACAGCGCCTTGACCCGCGCCACCAGCTCCAGCATGGAGAAGGGCTTGGCCAGATAGTCGTCGGCGCCCAGTTCCAGCCCCAGCACGCGGTGCACCTCGCTGGAGCGCGCGCTGGTGATGATGATCGGCGTGTAGCGCGTCATGGTGCGCGCCCGGCGGCAAATCTCCAATCCGTCCACGCCCGGCAGCATCAGATCGAGGATGAGGGCGTCCCAGCCGCCCTGTTCCAGCATCGCCATGCCCCGGTTACCGTCGGCGGCGTGGCTGATGGCGTAACCTTCGTCGCGCAGATGCAGCTGCAGCAATTCGGCGATGTCGCCGTCGTCCTCGACGATCAAAATTCGTTTTGGCTTTTCCATTCTCATTACCGCTGATTGCCTGATCCTCTCTGAAGTCTACACAACCCCCACCGGTGGAGTTATCACATTTTATTTAACTTTGCGTGAGGTCTTGGGGAACAAATCCGGGGAATACTCGGCTCATCGCATCGCTAGCTGGCAGGAATCTTTATGAGCCTCACTCTCACTCCGGAACAACGACAGACCGTACATCCGCTGTGGCTGCGGTTGACGCACTGGCTGAATGCGCTGGCGATGCTGATCATGGTGACCAGCGGCTGGCGTATCTACAACGCCTCGCCGCTGTTCAACTTCAGCTTTTTCAACGAGCTGACGCTCGGCGGCTGGCTGGGCGGCGCGCTGCAGTGGCACTTCGCCGGCATGTGGCTGTTTGGCGTCAACGGGCTGTGCTACCTGCTGATCAACCTGGCCAGCGGGCGTTTCAAACGCAAGTATTGGCCGCTCAGCCCACGGCAGTTTCTCGCCGATATAGGTGCCGCGCTGCGCGGCAGGCTGCAACACGCCGACCTGCGCCACTACAACATGGTGCAACGCGTGGCCTATCTGTCGGTGATGATCCTCGGCGTGATGAGCGCGCTGTCCGGGCTGGTGCTGTGGAAATCGGTGCAGTTTCCGCTGCTGCGCACGCTGCTCGGCGGTTATGAGGCGGCGCGCTATATCCACTTTTTCGCCATGTCGGCGCTGGTGGCCTTTGTCGCGATTCACCTGGTGATGGTGGCGCTGGTGCCACGGACGCTGCTGGCCATGCTGCGCGGACGCTAAGGAGTGAATGATGGAAAAGGATAAACCGATCATGACGGTCATTGAAGGGCAGGCGATCGTCAAAGAAGCGCAGCGGCTGTTGAGCGCGCCTTCGCGCCGCCGCTTTCTGCGCAACGGCCTGACGCTGGGCGGCATCGCCATGCTCACCGGCTGCGATCTCAGCGATAACGCCAACGTCGAACAGGCGCTGAGCCGCATCTCGCGCTTCAACGATCGGGTGCAGGGCTGGCTGTTCAATGGCGACCGCCTGGCGCCGGTCTACCCGGAATCGATGATCACCCGGCCGTTCCCGTTCAACGCTTTCTACGCCGAGGAGGACGCGCCGGACATCAACGGCGACGACTACCGTCTGGAGGTTGCGGGACTGGTGCAGGACAAACGCGCCTGGAGCCTGCCGCAGCTGCACCGGATGGCGCAGGTCAGCCAGGTGACGCGCCATATTTGCGTCGAGGGCTGGAGCGCCATTGGCAAGTGGGGCGGCGTGCCGTTTGCGACCTTTCTCAAGGCGATCGGCGCGGATCTGAGCGCCCGCTACGTCAGCTTCAAATGTGCCGATGACTACTACACCAGCATCGACATGGCCACCGCGCTGCACCCGCAGACGATTATCGCGCTGACCTATGACGGCCAGATCTTGCCGCGCAAGTATGGCTACCCGATGAAGCTGCGCATGCCGACCAAGCTGGGCTACAAGAATCCGAAACACATTCAGGTGATCGAGGTCGCCAACCGTTTCCCGGGCGGTTACTGGGAAGACCAGGGTTACAACTGGTTTGGCGGCAGCTGAGGCGGCCGCCGGCCATTCTCCGGCACCCCGGTGCCTTTGACATGACGGAAGGAAATACCATGAAAAAGTTATTCGCAATGATGATGTGCAGCGCGTTGATGCTGGGCGTGGCCGGCGCCAACGCCGAGGACGGCATGAGCAAAGACGCGATGAAAAAGGACGGCATGAGCCAGATGTCGCACGACGGCATGGCCAAAGACGGCATGAAGAAAGAGTGTATGGGCAAGGAGTGCATGAAGAAAGACAAGATGGGCAAAGACGCGATGAAAAAGGATGGCATGGCGAAAGACGGTATGGCCAAAGACGGCATGAAGAAAGACGAAATGAAGAAGGACGCGATGGGGCACTAAGCCGCCGCACCCCGCGGCCGCAAGCGGGCGAGCCGCGGCGGCCGCGGACAATTAAGGAGAGAGGATGATGCAGGCGACATGGCTGCGGCGCTTTCAGCGCTCGAACGGGGACGTTATCTTTATGCGCGCGGCGCTGGTGGTGATCTTCGCCGCCTTCGGTTACGCCAAGTGGTTTGATTACGAGGCGCAGGGGCTGGTGCCGCTGATCGGCAACAGCCCGCTGCTGAGCTGGATGCATCAGGCGTTCGGCATCCGCGGCGCCAGCTATGCGCTGGGCGTTGCCGAGTGGAGCTTCGGTTTGCTGCTGCTGGCGGGATTCTGGTCGCGGCGGCTGGGATTGCTGGGGGCGATCGGTTCGACGGTGACCTACCTGACCACGCTGACGCTGATCTTTTCCACGCCGGGCGCCTGGGAGCCTTCCGCCGGCGGTTTTCCTGCCATGGCCGGGGCCACCAGTTTTTTAATCAAGGATCTGGTGTTGCTGGCCGGTTCCCTGGTGCTGCTGAAAGCCGACTTGCCGGCCGAGCAGGCATAAAAAAGGGCGTAGCCTGGCTACGCCCTTTCGCTGATTGACCGGTTATCACATATCCGGGAAGGTCAGGGTGCCCCCCGGCGCTTCGCGATGAATGTGCAGGAAGTTCAGGTGCTTCTCGTACTGGTCGAGGATATCGCCAATCACCTGTTCCTTGCTGTAGTCCATCAGGTCGTTGCCCTGGGTGCCTTCCATCAGGAAGGTTTCCAGCCGGTAGTAGTGCGACTTGCCGGAGCGCGCGCGGTAGGTGAAGCCCGGCACCGAGTAGCGCATCGGCCAGATCTGATAGATAAAGTTCTGTTCCTCACCCAGGTGCACCAGCAGCTCCAGGTGGTTCAGGCGTTCGTCTTCGGTCGGCGGCACTTCGCTGAACTCCACTTTCGCGCCGCGCAACTCCAGCTCGCGCGCCACGTCCTGCATCGCCGGGCGGCACACCTTATCCAGCATTTTCTGCGTGTACTGGGTGCCCGGGTAGTTCATCACCCGCGACAGGCGCTGCTTCCAGTTGAGCACGTCGTGGCTGGAGACCGGCACTGGCGCCAGGGTGCTGAGCGCGCTGGCCTTGCGGTAGTCTTCCACCCGCAGCGATTTATACAGCCCGGCCATCACGAAGAAGATCACGAAGCTGAACGGCAGGCCCATGATCACCGTGGTTTTCTGCAGCGCCGGCACGCCGTCGGTCATCAGCATGCCGATGGTCAGCAGGCCGATAGCCACCGACCAGAAAATCCGCAGCCAGTTCGGCGCATCATTATTAATGTCGGCCAGGCGCGAGGTGAAGTTGCCCAGCACCAGCGAGCCGGAGTCCGCCGAGGTGACGTAGAACAGCAGGCCGGTGATGGTGGCCACCGAGGCGCTGAAGGTGAAGCCGGGGTATTGCGCCAGCAGGCTGTAGAAGCCGCGCTCCGGGAACTGCATCACTTCCTGCGCGAACTCGGCGTTGCCGTGAATGATCTGGTAGAGCGCGCTGTTGCCGAAGATAGACAGCCACAGCAGGGTGAACACGAACGGTATGATCAGCGTGCCGACCACGAACTGGCGAATGGTGCGCCCGCGCGAGATGCGCGCCAGGAACAGGCCGACGAACGGTGACCACGCCACCCACCAGGCCCAGAAGAACAGCGTCCAGTTGTTCATCCACTCCACCGGCCGATCGAAGGCGAAGCTGTTGAGCGTCATGCCCATAAAACGATTGACGTAATCGCCGACGTTGAGCACCAGCGCGTTGAGCAGGAACTCGGTGTCGCCAAAGAACAGAACGAACAGGATCAGGCCGAGCGCCAGCAGCACGTTCAGCTCGGACAGGATGCGGATGCCCTTGTTGACGCCCGAGGTGACCGAGATGGTGGCCATGATCACCGACAGCAGGATCAGCGAGCCCTGCACCGTCAGGTTTTCCGGGATCTCGAACAGCACCTTGAGGCCGTAGTTGAGCTGCACCACGCCGATACCCAGCGTGGTGGCGATGCCGAAGATGGTGCCGAGCACCGCGGCGATGTCCACGCTGTGGCCGATCGGGCCGTTGATGCGTTTACCGAAGATCGGGTACAGCGCCGATCGGATGGTCAGCGGCAGATTGTAGCGATAGCTGAAGTAGCCGAGGGCGATGCCCATCAGCGCATACATCGACCAGCCTGTCAGGCCGTAGTGGAACAGCGTCCAGACCATCGCCTGGCGTGCGGCCTCCAGCGTTTGCGCGTCGCCTTCCGGCGGCATCATGTACTGGGTCACCGGCTCGGCGACTGAGAAGAACATCAGGTCGATGCCGATGCCGGCGGCGAACAGCATCGCCGCCCAGCTCATCAGGCTGAACTCCGGCTTGGACTGTTCCGGCCCGAGCTTGATCGAACCGAAGCGCGAAGCGGCGATAAACACCACGAACACGATGTACAGCGTCGCCGCCAGCAGGTAGTACCAACCGAAGGTGGCTGACACCCAATTCAGCGTGCGGGTGATCCACTGCCCGGAGAAGTCGGTGAAAAAGATGGTCATCAGCGAGAAGGCCAGGATCAGCCCCGCCGAGGTGAAGAAAACCACAGGGTTGAGGCGGTCCTGCTGCGGTTTGGAGGAGGTTTCGTGGGTTGTCATCGTCATCCTCTGAACTGAGAAAATCGTGCCGCTCCGTATTCCGGGGCGCGTTGGCCTCTGAAAAACGGGCGAATGAAGGCGGCGGCCGTCTCCGCAGAGGAGGGCCTGAATGATGCCGCTTTCGCCTGTTGCTGAAGCGCCGGAGCGCTTCGCGGCGGGAACCGCTTACAGCCACTGATTTTGGTCAGATTCGTTAATTACCTCACAAAAATCAGCCAGTTCCACAACCAGATAGTACAAATTTTTAACCAGGCGGCAATAAAATATATGCAATTTTTATTGAACGTTCAATCAAAAAAAAGTTTAATAGTCCTCATGATGACCTGAATCACGGGCGAAACGGCAGTGAAATTTGCCCGCTGAGATAAGGCCGAAGTCGGTTTTGTGAGAGTCGAAATATGCCAAAGGTAGGAATGCAGCCAATCAGAAGGCAGCAGTTGATTGATGCCACGCTCGCCGCGGTAAACGAAGTGGGAATGCATGACGCCACCATCGCGCAGATCGCGCGGCGGGCCGGCGTTTCCAACGGCATCATCAGCCATTATTTCAAGGATAAGAATGGCCTGCTGGAAGCCACGATGCGCTATCTGATCAGCCATCTGGGCGAGGCGGTGAAGCTGCGCTTGCAGGCGCTGACCGATAACAGCCCGGCGGCGCGGCTGCAGGCGATCGTCGCCGGCAACTTCGACGACAGCCAGATCAACAGCGCGGCGATGAAGACCTGGCTGGCCTTTTGGGCCAGCAGTCTGCACCAGCCGCAGCTCAACCGGCTGCAGCAGGTGAACGGCCGCCGGCTTTATTCCAACCTGTGCGCCGAGTTTCGTCGCGTTATGCCGCAGCCGCAGGCGCGGTTGGCGGCCAAGGGGCTGGCGGCACTGATCGACGGGCTGTGGCTGCGCAGCGCGCTGCGCGGCTCGGCGTTCAATCAGTCGCAGGCGTTGGCGCTCACGACCGAATACATCACGTTCCAACTCCGGGGGCAAACGCCGCCCGGAGGATAACCCAAGGAGATCCTATGTCCCGTTTTGGCTTGCAGAAGCTCTATATTCATGGCGCCTATGTAGACAGCACCGCTGGAAAAACCTTCAACGCCATTAACCCGGCGAACGGCGAAGTTCTGGCTGAAGTCCAGTCCGCCGGCGCTGAAGACGTCGATCGTGCGGTGGCCAGCGCGGCCAGCGGGCAGAAGGTGTGGGCGGCGATGACGGCGATGGCGCGTTCGCGCATCCTGCGTCGCGCGGTGGATATTCTGCGCGAGCGCAATGATGAGCTGGCGGCGCTGGAAACGCTGGATACCGGCAAAGCGATGTCGGAAACCACCGCGGTGGACATCGTCACCGGCACCGACGTGCTGGAGTATTACGCCGGCCTGATCCCGGCCATTGAAGGCGAACAGATCCCGCTGCGCGATACCTCGTTCGTCTACACCCGCCGCGAACCGCTGGGCGTGGTGGCCGGCATCGGCGCCTGGAACTACCCGATTCAAATCGCGCTGTGGAAGTCCGCGCCGGCGCTGGCGGCGGGCAACGCGATGATCTTCAAACCGAGTGAAGTCACGTCGTTGACGGCGCTGAAGCTGGCGGAAATTTACACCGAAGCCGGCCTGCCGGACGGCGTATTCAACGTGGTGACCGGCAGCGGCGCGGAGGTGGGGCAGTACCTGACCGATCATCCGGGCATTGCCAAAGTCTCTTTCACCGGCGGGGTGAAAACCGGCAAGAAGGTGATGGCCAACGCGTCGGGATCGACGCTGAAAGAAGTCACCATGGAGCTGGGCGGCAAGTCGCCGCTGATTATCTTCGACGATGCCGATCTGGATCGCGCTGCCGATATCGCCATGATGGCCAACTTCTACAGCTCCGGGCAGGTGTGCACCAACGGTACCCGCGTCTTCGTGCCGGCGGCGCTGCAGGCGCAGTTTGAGGCGAAGATCCTTGAGCGCGTGAAGCGCATTCGCCTCGGCGATCCGACCGATCCGCAGACCAACTTCGGGCCGCTGGTCAGCTTCGCGCACATGGAGTCGGTGCTGCGCTTTATCGAGAGCGGCAAGAACAGCGGCGCGCGCCTGCTGTGCGGCGGCGAACGCGTCACCCACGGCGAATTTGGCAAGGGCGCTTACGTGGCGCCGACGGTATTCAGCGACTGTCGCGACGACATGGAAATCGTGCGTGAGGAGATCTTCGGGCCGGTGATGAGCATTCTCAGCTACCAGAGCGAAGAGGAAGTGGTGCGCCGCGCCAATGATACCACCTTCGGCCTGGCCGCCGGTGTGGTGACCAACGATCTGGCCCGCGCGCACCGCGTGATCCATCAGCTGGAAGCCGGCATTTGCTGGATCAATACCTGGGGCGAGTCGGCGGCGGAAATGCCGGTCGGCGGCTACAAGCAGTCCGGCGTCGGCCGTGAGAACGGCCTGACGACGCTGGAACACTACACCCAGCTCAAATCGGTGCAGGTCGAGCTGGGCGAATACGCCTCGGTATTCTGATCTTCCCGCCGTCTTTCGAGCCGCAGCCGAGTTGGCTGCGGCCGACAATCTCTAGAGAGCCAAAATACACAGCCTGTTGCCGAGTCGCGCTTCGCGTCTTTGCCTGACCAGGCCTCTATAAAGTAAGGAGATAATGAATGGAATTTGACTACATCATTATCGGTGCCGGTTCCGCCGGCAACGTGTTAGCCACCCGATTGACCGAGGACGCCGACGTCAGCGTCCTGCTGCTGGAAGCCGGCGGCCCGGACTACCGGATGGATTTCCGTACCCAGATGCCGGCCGCGCTGGCGTTTCCGCTGCAGGGTCGCCGCTATAACTGGGCGTATGAAACCGATCCTGAGCCGCACATGAACAACCGCCGGATGGAATGCGGCCGCGGCAAAGGGCTGGGCGGTTCGTCCCTGATTAACGGCATGTGTTACATTCGCGGCAACGCGATGGACTTCGATAACTGGGCCAAGGCGCCGGGTCTGGAAGACTGGACCTATCTGGACTGCCTGCCGTATTTCCGCAAGGCGGAAACCCGCGATATCGGCCCGAACGATTACCACGGCGGCGAGGGCCCGGTGAGCGTCACCACGCCGAAAGCCGGTAACAACGAACTGTTCCACGCGATGGTGGAAGCCGGCGTGCAGGCGGGTTACCCGCGTACCGACGATCTGAACGGTTACCAACAAGAAGGCTTCGGTCCGATGGATCGCACCGTGACGCCGAAAGGGCGCCGCGCCAGCACTGCCCGCGGTTATCTGGATCAGGCGCGTTCGCGGCCGAACCTGAAGATCGTCACCCATGCGCTGACCGACCATATCGTGTTCGACGGCAAGCGTGCGGTGGGCGTCAAGTATTTGCAGGGCGACAGCAATCAGCTGACTCACGCCACAGCACGGCGCGAAGTGCTGCTGTGCGCCGGCGCCATCGCCTCGCCGCAGATCCTGCAGCGTTCGGGCGTTGGCCCGGCTGCGCTGCTGAAAAGTCTGGATATTAATGTGGTACACGATCTGCCGGGCGTCGGGGAAAACCTGCAGGACCACCTGGAGATGTACCTGCAATACGCCTGTAAGAAACCGGTATCGCTGTACCCGGCGCTGCAATGGTTCAACCAGCCGAAGATCGGCGCGGAATGGCTGTTCAACGGCACCGGCGTCGGCGCCAGCAACCAGTTCGAGGCCGGTGGCTTCATCCGCAGCCGTGCAGAGTTCGCCTGGCCGAACATTCAGTATCACTTCCTGCCGGTGGCGATTAACTACAACGGCAGCAACGCGGTGAAAGAGCACGGCTTCCAGGCGCACGTCGGCTCGATGCGTTCGCCGAGCCGCGGCCGGGTACAGGTGAAATCGAAAGATCCGCGTCAGCACCCGAGCATTCTGTTCAACTACATGGCGACCGAACAGGATTGGCAGGAGTTCCGCGACGCTATTCGCATCACGCGTGAGATCATGGCGCAGCCGGCGCTGGACGAATACCGTGGCCGCGAGATAAGCCCTGGGCCGGACGTGCAGACCGATGAGCAGTTGGATGCCTTCGTGCGCGAGCATGCCGAAACCGCGTTCCACCCGTCCTGCTCGTGCAAGATGGGCGAGGATGAGATGGCAGTGGTCGACGGCCAGGGCCGGGTACACGGCATGGAGGGATTGCGGGTGGTGGATGCGTCGATCATGCCGCTGATCATCACCGGCAACCTGAACGCCACCACCATCATGATCGCCGAGAAGTTAGCCGATCGCATTCGCCAGCGCGCGCCACTGCCGCGCAGCACCGCCGACTATTACGTCGCCGGCGATGCGCCGGTGCGCAAGCAGTAACCAACACGCCCTCTCGCCGTTGAGGGGGAGGGCCGCCGTAGCAAGCAACCCCTCTCCATATGCTCTTCCCCAAGGCGAGGGGGCAACTCTTTTTTATCCCCTCATGCCGCCGGCAGCGAGATCGCCTGATCGAAACTGGTGGGCGTCGCCATACGCCACATGCGGGCGTAGAACTCGCTTTTGATCTCCGGTTGCAGCAGCGCGCCCGGCTCCAGGTAGTAATAGATATCGGCGTACACTTTGATCTCGGTCGGCGTGATGCGGCGCAGCATATGGTGCGAGGTCAGCTGTTCCGGGCGGCTGACGCCGGCCGCCGCCAGCATGTCCGCCAGCGCTTTCACCGTATTTTGATGGAAGTGGTAGACGCGCTCCGCCTTGTTCGGCACCACCAGCGCCTTCTGCCGCAGCGGATCTTGCGTCGCCACGCCGGTCGGGCAGTGGTTGGTGTGGCAGCTTTGCGACTGGATGCAGCCGACGGCGAACATAAAGCCGCGCGCCGAGTTCACCCAATCGGCGCCGAGCACCAGCACGCTGGCGATGTCGAAGGCGCTGATGATCTTGCCGCTGGCGCCTACCTTGATTTGGTCGCGCAGGCCGCAGCCCACCAGCGTGTTATGCACGAACAGCAGCCCTTCGCGCAGCGGCATGCCCATATAGTTGGAGAGCTCGAGCGGCGCGGCGCCGGTGCCGCCTTCCTTACCGTCCACCACGATGAAATCCGGCAGGATGCGGGTGTGCAGCATCGCCTTGACGATGGCGACGAACTCCCACGGGTGGCCGATGCACAGCTTGAAACCGACCGGTTTGCCGCCTGACAGCTCGCGCAGCTGCTGGATGAAATGCATCATTTCCAGCGGGGTGGTGAAGGCGCTGTGCGAGGCCGGCGAGATGCAGTCGACGCCTTCCGGCACGCCGCGGGTGGCGGCAATTTCCGCATCCACCTTTTTCGCCGGCAGAATGCCGCCGTGGCCGGGTTTGGCGCCCTGGCTGAGCTTGATTTCAATCATTTTGACCTGCGGGCTTTGCGCCTGTTCGGCAAAGCGGCGCGGATCGAAATGGCCGTCGGCGGTGCGACAGCCGAAATAGCCGCTGCCCAGCTCCCACACCAGATCGCCGTTGTTTTCACGGTGATAGCGGCTGATGCTGCCCTCGCCGGTGTCGTGGTAGAAATTGCCCTTGGCCGCACCGAGGTTGAGTGCGCGAATGGCATTGGCGGAGAGCGCGCCGAAGCTCATGGCCGAAATGTTGAAGATCGACGCAGAGTAGGGCTGGCGGCAGTCGGCGCCGCCGATGGTGATGCGAAAACTGGTCGGGTCGGCGGCTTCCACCGGCCGCATGGAGTGGCCGATGCACTCATAGCCGGTTTGGTACACATCCAGCAGGGTGCCGAACGGCTTGTCGCCCATCTCGTTTTTCGCCCGGCGATACACCAGCGTGCGCTGGGTGCGTGAAAACGGAATCTCTTCATTATCCTGCTCGAGGAAATACTGGCGCAGTTCCGGGCGGATGAATTCGAAGAAGAAGCGCAGGCGGCCGATGATCGGGTAGTTGCGGCAGATGGCGTGGCGTTGCTGCGTGAGATCGTAGATACCCAGCACCATCAGGCAACCGCAGGCCAGGGCCGGCAGCCAGAACCACGGATGGTTGTGCATCATGATCAAGAAAACCAGGGTGAGCAAGATGCTCAGCACAAAGCAGGTATAGCGGCTGAATAAGGACGACTTCATAACATCTCCTGATGTTTATTTTAATCCACACGACATGACTCACGGATAATCCGTGTGCAAATCGTAACCAACAGGAGAGGATGTTGTGTGTCTGTTGCTGCTTTGTCGCCGGTTGTTACATTAATTTAACTTGGCGGGAGAAGGCGGGTTGCCGCGCGGCGTACCGCGCAACAAGCCAGGGCAGGTTATTTTCCGGCGACGAAGATGGTGCTCATGCTGCGCAGCCGCAGCTTTTTCATCGCGCTGTATTTCTGCGAAAAGATGGTTTTCGGATGCGTGCCGCGCTTTTCCGCAATGTGCAGCAGGCTGTCGCCGCGCAGCAGATTGAAGATCACATCGCTTTCCGCCGGGCTGAGCTCGCGGGTTTTCTGCACCCTGATGCCGCCCGGTTCTTTGCTTTCCAGCAGCCGCTGGATTTTTTCCTGCAGCGAATAAAGCGGAATGCGGGTGGAGACCAACTCGACGGAAATCCCCAGGATCGACAACAGTTTCACTACGCGCTCGTCGTCATAGAACACCAACAGGCGCGTTTTGCTGTTGTACTGCTGGTGCAGGGACACCAGGCTTTCGATCACGTTGACGCTCTGTTCGAGGTTTTGCGAGGTGAAAATCAGCGCGATATCGTGCTTGGTGATCTTCTCTGCTTTGGCGCCACCGTGCATGAAATCGGAAAACAGGCGGATATCGTACGCGCCGTAGTGTTTCTTCAGCAGCACCGACAGGCCAACATAGCTGTACTTACACTCACTAATCACAAGAACGTTGTTTTTAGACATAGGGCAAACACCAATACCGAGTTAAAAGTATTCAGCTGTAAGAAGCGAGTTCAAATCCTTGATGCTGGATTCCTTCCACAGCTTTCCCTGCAGTGCGTAATATGGCATTTCATCCAGCCATTTCTTGTGTTCGGGAGTTTCAACTCCTTCGATAATTACCTTGTAATGATTAAGGTAAAAGAAGCGCAGTAACGCGCGCATCAAGCCCTCACCGCCGGACTTTTTCATGAAGTCCCAAAGCAGAAAACGGTCGAGCTTAACGAAGCGGAACTGGCTGTTGTACAACGCGGAAAAACCTGCATAGCCAGAACCAAAATCATCGAGCCAAAATGAATAACTATTCAATGACGGATCGCCGTGCACGCGATCTTTCACCAGCCGGGTTGAATTCTCGCTGATCTCGAAATGAATACAGCGCATAGCATTAATTCTTTCGGCAAAGTGAGTATTCGCCAGCGATTGCAGGGAATAATCGTCAACATTCAAAGTGGCTATCACTTGGTTTTCATGAAACCAGTGTTTGTATTTATCGATCAGATTGATCTGATCCATCAAAATCTCAATCCGGGTGGCGCTGTCGGCGTGGCGAAAGAACTGTTCAGGAGAAAAATGGGCATATTCGCTATTAAACGTAAAGCGAGACAGACATTCAACGGCCAGCAATTGTCCCGATTTCGCGAACATTGGCTGAAAAACATAATTAATGCCGTTATTTTTCTCTCTGAAAGAACTGCTCATTTCCCAATCCTTGGATTGATATTTAACTTGTTGATTTTAAATGGTTAAAAAGAAAGTTACTCCAGGCTTATTGGTAAATTTCTTATTTAAAGCGTCAGGATGGCCGAAGCGTGTCGACAGACCATTTAACGCGTAATTTGTGCCAAAGTCCAAACGTCGCAATCTGTTACTAAATGTAAATATTCGGGATAATATTCTGATTTTCAGGCCTTAATGCAAAATCTTGAACTCTGCAGCTTTCCCAAACACAGATTATTCCTATTCATATGAATCGTCAACATCGATCGATAGGTATCCGCCGATAGTTTATTCCTATCAAGAGGGGCCTTATGAATGTTTTAAACGATTTAACATTAAGAATATGCTTAGTCTATATTTCGTCCGGCAATGAGTTCATCGAGGCAACGCTCCTTTTCAGCAAGGGAGTGCTATCGCTGAGTGTATGCTCAGTGGCGGCAATATATATATAAGCCCGCCACTGAATCGATTATTTTATTGTTCTATGGAGCTGGAAATGAAAAAAGTATTATTGCCTTTGGCTGCCCTGGTATTGTCTGCAACTGCTTCCAACGCAATGGCAGCAAACGGCAACGTTAAATTCACCGGTGAAATTGTACAGTCCACCTGTAAAGTTGTTGATAAAGACCAGAATAAAGAAGTTTACCTGGGTAAATATCCTACTACCGCTTTCCCAACTGCCGGTTCTACCAGCGGTGCTAAAGCTTTCGATATTAGCCTGGAGAAATGTGAAGCGGGTAACTACACCCTGCGTTTCGACGGTAACACCCCAGCTGGCCACCCAGAGCTGTTGGCTGTAACTGGC